>Ga0187843_10000099_pt1 | contig 69587 bp, 56 predicted proteins | sample SpaLakP09_SKY_43_FD_134516 | JGI IMG/M metagenome (GOLD analysis project Ga0187843, IMG submission 134516) | Oligotrophic lake water microbial communities from Sparkling Lake, Wisconsin, USA - SP09_SKY_43 | ecosystem: Environmental > Aquatic > Freshwater > Lake | place: USA: Sparkling Lake...
AGTCAAAACCAACTCCGCTTTAGGACGACCTGCTCCCATTCCAGCCTCCATGTTGTGTACGCAATATATACAACATAGCTCATGGAAATATTTATTCAATGAATTTCTAACTCACCACACTAGTTAGTTTTCATTCGTTACAAATGGCGTACATTCCGGGCAATCGCGCCACGTATAGTGGCACTTCTTTCAATATTGCGGCTGCCCACACCCATGCTGACTTTCTTCCGCCGGCTCGCTCCGGCCCTGGTCTTTTTCCTGGCCGCCTGCGGTAGCGGCGAACAGCCGGTCACCACGCAGGGCAAGCAGTCCGCCGACGACATCACCTACCAGCCGATCATCCAGCAGATGTACGCCGGCTACTTCGGGCGGCCTGCCGATATTGAAGGCATGGTATTTTTTGACGCGCAGTTTCGCGCGGCGAACGCGCCGATGGATGTCCGCTCGCTGTCCGCACAGTACCTGACCAATCCGGCAGTGCGCGCGCTGGTCGACGCTTTCGCAGCGAGCCAGGAATCGAAGGACCTGTATCCGGGCGACGAGGTGGCCTTCCTCACGAAGATCTACCGCCAGAACTTTGGCCGGGAACCGGATCCCGCCGGCCTCGCATTCTGGAGCAATGCCATCACGCAGGGCCATGTCACGCGCGCCAGCGCCGTGCTGTCGATCATGGCGGGCGCCTCCGGCACCGACATGCTGCTGATGGAAAGGAAGGTTGTCGTCGCGCGCCAGTTCACCCACTCGCTTCCGAATATGGGGCCGGAGTATGCGGGCATGGACAGCAACCAGCTGGCACGCGACATGCTGTCGATGGTCACGCTGGAGACGAACCTGGCGCAATTCCAGCGCACCATCGACCTTGTCATCGGCAATGTGATCGCACTGCGCAGCGGCTACGCGGAAGTGGCGGCGGCCGACCGCAAGATTGCGCTCATCGCAGGCGCCGACCAGGAACTGGTCAACACCGAACGCATCGCTGCGCTTGCGGTGGCGCTTGCATCGGACCTGAACACGAGGCGGACAAAGTTCGGCCCGCGCTGGAGCGTGGAAGTGCTGCCCGCCGGCGCCACCGCAGCGGCTGTGCGCGAACAGGTCAAGGGCTTCGCAGGGGCCATCCTGATCGGCCGCGTGCCGGTGCCGATCCAGTTCGACCTTGTCGGCAACGAGGACGCGCCGGTGCTCGATCCCTTGCGCGTGCCCTACTGCCCAAACTATACGTTCGACGCCACGGGCAACCGCTTGAACCAGAATACGCAGTCCGGCCTGTCCAATCCCCTGTGCCGCAACGGCATCACGATCTCGGTGCTGCGCGGCCGCTCCGTGCAGAACGGCATGGCCGACATCGTCGCCAAGCTCGAACAGATGACCAGCTACCATGCGGGCAGCGATGCGGCCAACCTGCAGTGGGCGAAACAATATACCTTCGTCGACGCCCTCTGGGCCGGTGGCATCGACGACGGCAATCCGGTTCCGTTCTGGGAGCATGTTCCGCTCTTCGCGTCGTGGGAGATCGCGTACACACTGGACGGCACGGCGGCAGCGCGCAAGGCGGCGTTTACCGCTTGCCTGGCGATCATGCAGGAGATCTGCGGTTTCAACGGACATGGAGGATCGCAGGTAATCGGTTTCGAAGGCGTCGGCGTGCCGGGTTCGTTCTACGCGAGCGACTACGAAAGCATGTGGCCGCACACGCTCGCGTCCCTGCCTGTCAATGCCAAGTTCGTCAACCTGGTGTCATGTTCGACGCAGAATTTCCTGCCCGAGAACTCATTCGGGACCACGCTGCTGGCGGTCGGCAAGACGCTGCTGACGATGGGAATGACGCAGGTCACGGGCATCAGCAGCGGCATCGAGAACGAGACCGTCAACAAGTACTATGCGCACCTGAACGTTGGCGCCACCTTCGCCGATGCATTTGCCGGCATGATGGATGGCACTCCCATGACGTTCCAGGGCGACCCTTACATCAGCCTGCGCCCCGTACCATCCGCGCGGGCGCCGAAAATGGTGATCGACGGACGCCACTACAACGAAGGCCAGGGGATCCTGACGGTGAACCTGCCCGATTCCGTCGGTGGCGCGAAGTCCACGAAGACAATCACGATCCGCAATGTGGGTAACGCCGACCTGAAAATCAGGCTGACCATGATGATCATGTCGCTGGGCGTTGACGGCAAGAGGCCGCCATTCGACATGCTGGCGGGCCTGGGCATTACGCTCGACTCGCCGGACGTGGCGGGCACCGGGGCAAATGCGGACCTGGGCGATTTGCAGCTCGTCGTCAGGCCAGGGGCATCCTTGCCAATCACGTACAGCCTGGAGCCGGTGCTGGGAAATAGCGTGACGAAGGTGAACGGCGCCTACTCGGGGCGTTTCGACATCCTGTCGAACGATCCGGCTGCATTCCACATGTTTCTGGAAATGAGGGGCACTGTACGCTGATGCTCAAGCGCGCACTCAATCCGTCCAGCGCGTTCTGGCTCCTGCTCGCAGGCCTGGCCTGCGCCACGCTCTTCAACATGCGCATTTCCGGCGATGGCGGCGAATACCTGATGATGGCCCACGCCCTGCTGCGCGACGGGTCGCTGGTCATCACGCCCGATGCCATCGCCGACTACCTGCGCCTGCCGCCGGCCGCGCAGCAGCGCATGGGCTTTCCCGCCGACTTTTACGCCCGGCTGGTTGACATGTTCCATACGCCGCAGCCGCACTCCTGGGGCGGCTACGCGTCCGTCGCGCCGGACCAGCTGTACTCCATGCACTTCTGGGCTTACTCGCTGCTGGCGCTGCCGCCATTCGCCTTGTGCCGGACGGTGGGAGCGAATCCCGTGCTGGCCTTCGGTTTGCTGAACCTGTCCTTTGCAGCTGTGTGCTGCGCCTACCTGCGGCGCGCCATGCCGCAGCACTGGCGCTGGGCGGTGCTGCTGTTCCTGTTCACGGGGACGAATTTCTACCTGCGCTGGACCGGTCCCGAAGTCATGGGCGCGGCATGCGCGCTGGTGGCCACCGTGGCGCTGCTGCGCGGCCAGCTTGGCATGGCCATCCTGGCGGCCGGCGTTGGCGCCAGCCAGATGCCGCCGCTGGTGTTCCTGATGCCGTTCGCGCTCGGGTTCCGTGCGCTCCTGGCCCGCTTTCCGCAACTGGCGTGGCCCGGCGCGGCAGTCCCCGTTCCCGGCGCGTGCGATCTTTTGCTGTCGGTGGCCGGCATCCTTGCCGCAGCCGCGCCCTACATCTTTTTCCACCATGTGTTCGGCGAACCCAGCCTGACCGGCCGCTACTTCACGCTGCCCGGCCTGATCTCCCTGCAGCGCTTCTGGTCCCTCCTGTTCGACCTTGACCAGGGCATGCTGGCGGGCGTACCTGGTGTGTTCGCCGGCCTGCTCGCCGCGCCCTGGCTGATTGGCCCGGAATATCGCAAGCGCTGGGCCGTGACGGCGCTGTGTGTCGTCGCCGCCTGCGTAGCCATGATCGTGCCGGCCCTGGCGGCGTTGAACTGGAATTCGGGCAGCGTGGTGTTCATTCGCTATGGATACTGGGCGGCCATGCCGCTCCTGGCGCTGCTGCTTCTGGCGCTGCTTCACACCAGGCGGCCCGCTTTGCTGGCGCTGATCGTGCTGGCTTCGCAAGCCCTGCCGATGATTGAACACGGTGTGCTGGGCCACCGCAGCAGCTGGGGACAGCACGGCATTGCCGCTGCCTGGGCCCTCGATCGGATTCCTGCCTGGTACCACCCGGATCCCGAAATTTTCATCGAACGCGGACAGGGCCACGAAGGCCAGATGCCGCTTGCGCTGACAGCCGTCCACCTGCGCACTGTCGAAGGAGAGCCCGTCAAGCTGCTGCGCAACGTCGCCAATACGGACGCCAGCATCGGCCTGTGCCAGCCGGGCCAGCGCCTTGAAGGCAGTGCCAGGCATGCACTGCGCGACGGCTGGCAGTATGAGCACGCGCCGTTTCGCTGCCGCCAGCTGCCGCGCATGGTCGCCATCGCCGGCTGGACCTTCGGTTCCGGGCATCCTGCCAACCAGGGCATGCTGACGGCCGGCTGGTCCGGGCTGGAAACCGGCGGCGTGTGGACCGAAGGTACACATTCGCGCTTGACGCTGGCCGTCCCGGCCGGTCCGGAAAAGCTGCGCCTGCTGGTGGATGGGTATTATCATGGCGGGCAAGCGGCCAGCATGTTGACGGTCAACGGGACGTCGATGGGCGCCATTAACTTGTCGGTTCCGGTCGAACTGCCGGCAATCGACGGCGGCGTTCTCGTACTGAACCTGGGCCATGCAAACGCGGTATCGCCGGCCGAGCGCGGCGAATCCGCCGATACGCGCAAGCTGGCGTTCCATCTCAAGAAAATCGTGATCGAAAAAATCGTGCCGCCGGCCGATTGACAAGGAAGACATGCTTCAAGCTATCGCCCCCGACCTGTGGCACGCGCAGCACCGGTTCAAGGTCAACGGACTGGCCGCGTCGTCGCGCATGACCGTGGTGCGCCTGGCCGACGGCAGGCTGTGGCTGCATTCGCCGGTGCCGATGACGCCCGCCCTGCGCGAGCAGCTGGCCACGCTGGGCGAGGTGGGGCATATCGTCGCGCCCAACAAGATGCACCACCTGTTCCTGTCCGACTGCGCCGCCGCTTTTCCGGACGCGCAGCTGTTCGGGGCCCCCGGCCTGGCCAGGAAGCGGCCCGACGTCGCCGGCCTGCGCACGCTCGGTCACGCGCCGCAAGCCGATTGGGCGCAGGACTTCGACCAGGTATTCGTGCGCGGCATCCCCGTCACCCACGAAACCGTATGGTTCCACCGCGCCTCGCGCACCCTGATCCTGACCGACCTGTGCCAGCTGTGGGAAGGCGAGCTGCCGCTCTCGGCCCGCGCCTACGCCACGCTGACCGGCGTGCGCAAGCGCCTGGCCGTGCCGCACACGGTGCGCCTGATGGTCAAGGACCGCGCCGCCGTGGCCGACAGCGCGCGCCAAATCCTGGCCTGGCCGTTCGAACGGGTGATCATGGCCCACAATGCCATCGTCGAACGGGATGCCCATGCCGCCGTCACGCGGGCCTTCGCCGTGTTTGCCGGATGATGCCATTTTTTGCTTAAAGGTTGTTTTTCAGCAATTGTGAAAGTGACGGTTGAGAGGTATATTGGTCTTTCACGGAGGAATTGATGGTTCAAGAGCGGAAAAACCGGTTGATGGCATACAGGGTCGAACGAGGGTTGTTCGTCCAGAAGACGGCGGGCACGCGCGCTGCCGCCGATTATCTTGCCAACTACGGTGTGCCGATGCATGTGTCGATCAGGGTGCTGTCGTCGCCCAACCGGCGCGACATGACCGGTTACGACCAGGAGCCATTCTGGTTTGACATCATCCGCAACGCCGGCCCGACTTTCGGCGCCGTTGTCGATTCGGAAATGTAAGGAAGCGCGTGCGGGAAGACATCAGGACCCGCTTTGAACGGCTGCGCAAGCTGCAGGTAGGGATCCTGGTGTTTCCCGATGTCGAGGTGCTCGACTTTGCCGGCCCCTTCGAAGTATTCAGCGTCGCTTCCCGCATCGCGGCGGGCGAAATCGGCGTAAGCGATCCCTTTGACGTGACCCTCGTTGGCGCCAGCGGCGCTCCCGTGCGCGCGCGTCACGGCCTGACGGTCGTCCCCCATGCAAGCTTCGACAGCGCTCCCGCGCTCGACCTGCTGGTCGTTCCCGGCGGCGTGGTCACGCAGCCGCTGGCCGACCAGGACACGCTCGCATGGGTGCGCCGGCAGGACGCCGGCAGCGCGCTGACCGCCTCCGTCTGCACCGGCGCCTTCATCCTCGCCAGGACGGGCATCATCGACGGCCTCACCGTCACCACCCACTGGGACGACATCACCGAACTGCGCGACACGCATCCGGACATCACGGTGCTCGAGAACGTGCCCTATGTGGACCAGGGCCGGATTGTGACCTCGGCCGGCATTTCGGCCGGCATCGGCATGAGCCTGCACCTGGTGTCGCGCATCCTGGGCCTGCCCATGGCGCGCGCCACCGCGCGCCGCATGGAGTACGCGTGGGAGAGCCTCGATGTCGGTTAAAATCTGGTGAAACCAACATCGAATGTCTGAATGAAACCGCAAGCTGTCGTCACCATCGTTTCGAATAACTACCTGCACTATGCCCGCACCCTGATGCAAAGCGTGGCGCGCCACCATCCGGAAGCGCAGCGCTACTGCGTTATTGTGGACCGGGACATGGGGCCAGGCCTGGCGCTGGCGAACGAGTTCGAAGCGATTTCCCTGTCCCAGCTGGACCTGCCGTTCGGTGACGAATTCACCTTCCAGTACACCATCCTCGAACTCAATACCGCCGTCAAGCCATGGGCGCTGGAGCATCTGCTCGCGCGTGGCCACGACAGCGTGCTGTACATCGACCCCGACATTTGCCTGTACCAGCCGCTCGAGGAAGTGTATGCGCTCATCGCCGGCGGCGCCTCGGTCGTCCTGACGCCACACCTGCTTGCCCCGGTCGGCGACGACCGCATTCCCGGCGAGCTGTCGATCCGCGTGGCGGGTACCTACAACCTGGGCTTTTGCGGCCTGGCCAACAAACCGGTATCGCGCCGCCTGCTGGCGTGGTGGCAGGGCAAGCTGGCGCGCGATTGCGTGGTCGATGTCGCCAACGGCATTTTCGTCGACCAGAGCTGGATGGACCTGGTGCCTGCCATGTTCGACGACGTGGCGATCCTGCGCCATCCCGGCTACAACGTCGCGTACTGGAACCTGTCGCAGCGCCAGCTCACCAAAACCGGCGGCCAGTACTTCGTCAATGGACTCCCGCTGCGCTTCTTTCATTACAGCGGACTCGATCCGCAGAATCCCCAGCCGGTGTCCAAATACCAGGACCGGCACACACTCGATAGTGTTGGCCCGCATGCGCGCTCGCTGATACTCCAGTACTGCAAGGACGTGATCGCGCACGGCCAGGCGGACTATTCCCGCATGCCCTACGGTTATGCCAACTTTGCAGACGGCCGTGCCATCCCGGCGGGCGTGCGCAAGCAGCTGCGCCTTTCGCGCGCGCTGCGCGAGCATGCCGGCGGCAAGCCGTATGAACGCCTGACGCCTGCGCATGCATTCGCCGGACCGGCGCGCCTGACGGCCATCTATGACTACTTCCTCAAGCGCGGCGTCGATCCGGCCGCCCTGCGCGACTACGGCGACAAGTGCTCGACCTGGGCCGGCTACCTGCGCGTGGGCGCCGGAGTGGGGCGTTCGGCCGAATCGCGCCGCCACCCGGGCTGGCTGCTGCGCCTTGCGCTGTGGCCCATGGTCGCCTTGCAGCGGCGCGCCGGCAAGCCGGTCGCCATGGTTGAATTGCCCCTCCCGAGTGAAGCGGCCAGGCCGGCGCCGGTTCCGCAGGTGTTCGATGTGCCAGGCATTAACCTGGTCGGCTATATCGCCGCCGAACTTGGCGTGGGCGAAGCCGCGCGTTCGCTCGCGCGTGCCTGCGCGGCGTCCGGCGTACCCTATTCGGTCGTCGACGTAGGCTACCAGTCATCCAACCTGCAGCGTGACACGCAGGCATTGGCCAATGCGGTCGAACAGCGCTTCGCCATCGACATGGTGTACGTGAATGCGGACCAGACACAGGCCACGATCGACTTCCTGAAATCGAAGCAGCTGTCGAGCGCTTACAAGATCGGCTTCTGGCACTGGGAGCAGCCGGTCATTCCGGCGGCGCACTACGGCGCCTTCGAACTGCTCGACGAAGTCTGGGTGCCGTCCAATTTCGTGCGCGACGCCGTGGCCGCGGTGTCGCCGCTGCCGGTGTACGTGGTGCCGCACGCGCTGCAGTTTGCAGCCACGCCCGGCGTGCAGCGCAGCCAGTTCGGCATCCCGGAAGACAAGCTGGCGGCGCTTGTCATGTACGACTTCCATTCCTACCAGTTCCGCAAGAATCCGCAGGCGGCAATTGCCGCCTTCCGCAAGGCGACCAGGGGCCGCAGCGATGCCGTGCTGGTGGTCAAGACCATCAACGGGCATCACCATCCCGAGGCGCAAGCCGAACTGCTTGCCTCGCTGGCCGACTTGCCGGGCACCGTCGTCATCGGCGAATTCCTGACGCGCCAGCAGGTGTGGGACTTGCAGTCCTGCTGCGACATGCTCGTTTCCCTGCACCGCGCGGAAGGCTTCGGCCTGGCTCCGGCCGAGATGATGTACCTCGGCAAACCCGTCGTGGCCACCGGCTGGTCGTCGAATATGGACTTCATGAACGCCGACAATTCGATGCCGGTGCATTACACACTGGCGCCGCTCGCCGAGACCATCGGCGCCTACCCGGCCGGGCCCTTGTGGGCGGAAGCGGATACCGATCATGCCGCGGCCTGCATCGTGCGCCTGCTCGACGACGCCGCCCTGCGCGAGGAAATGGGCCGGCGCGCGGCCGTTGACATCCGGCGCCAGCTTGATCCGAAAACCGTCGGCAAACTGGTCGCCGACCGCCTCAAGGTCATCGTGCACTGGCATCCCGAACTCGCGTAATCCCCTTGTATAGGCAAATTTAATGAATTGACACCCAAAATCGATGGGTGTTATATTCGCCGTATTGCAGTGGGAACGTTTCCAATCAAGCGTCTCCCGAGCAAGCGGACACAGATCCGCCTACAAGGAGACACGATGCACCGAGTACCCCGGCACCCATTGCGCAAGGCTGTGCCATTCGCCGCACTGCTGCCGATGGCGCTGACGGTTATCGTCGCCTACCTCGGCACGGTGCTGTTTACGCTGGCCATTTCGCTGACCAATTCGCGCAGCTTCCCGTCCGAAAAATTTGTCGGCATGGCCCAGTACACGCGCCTGTTCGAGAACGAACGCTGGCTGCTGTCGATGCACAACCTGGCCATCTACGGCGTGCTGTTCATCGCCGCCTGCCTCATCATCGGCTTCCTGCTGGCCGTGTTCATCGACCAGAACGTCACCGGCGAAGGCGTGCTGCGCACCGTCTTCCTGTACCCCTACGCGATGTCCTTCGTGGCCACCGGCCTGGTATGGCAATGGATACTCACGCCCGGCAACGGCATCGAGCAAGCGGCCATCCACTTCGGCTTCGAAAACTTCACCTTCGACTGGATCGTCGACCAGGACATGGTCATCTACACGGTCGTCATCGCCACCGTGTGGCAGGCGTCGGGCCTGGTGATGGCCATGATGCTGGCCGGCCTGCGCGGCATCGACGGCGAAATCTGGAAGGCGGCCCGCCTGGACGGCATTCCGCCATGGCGCGTGTACGTGTCGATCGTGCTGCCGATGCTGGGCCCGACCATCGCCACCGTCCTGCTGCTGCTCACCACCGCCGTGGTCAAGCTGTTCGACGCGGTGGTCGCCATGACCCAGGGCGGCCCGGGCACGGCCAGCGAAGTGCCGGCCAAATTCATCATGGACCACCTGTTCGGGCGCGCCAACGTGGCGCTGGCCTCGGCCGGCGCGATCGTCATGCTCATTCCGGTGCTGGCGATGGTGGCGCCCTACCTGTACGCGCGCAGCCGCAAGGGGCGCGCATGAGCCGCAAAACCCATTTCTCGCCCGCGCGCATCGGCATCTACGCCTTCCTGATCAGCGCCGCGCTGTTTTTCCTGCTGCCGCTGTACGTCATGCTGGCCACGTCCTTCAAGACGATGGAGGAAATCCGCATGGGGAACATCTTCGCGCTGCCGCTGCAGATGACGCTCGACCCCTGGCGCGAAGCCTGGAGCGGGGCGTGCACCGGCCTGTCGTGCGAAGGCATCCGCGGCGGCTTCTGGAATTCGGTGGCGATCGCCGTGCCGAGCACCGTGATCCCCATCCTGCTGGGCGCCATCAACGGCTATGCGCTGTCGTTCTGGAAGCCGCGCGGCGCCTCGGTGCTGTTCGGGATCCTGATGGTGGGCGCCTTCATTCCGATCCAGGTGATGATCTATCCGCTGGTGCGCATCCTGGCCACCTTCGGGCTGGTCGGCTCGCTGCCGGGCATCGTGCTGGTGCACCTGATTTTCGCGATGCCGGTGATGACGCTCCTGTTCCGCAATTACTACGCCTCGGTGCCGCATGAACTGTTCCAGGCGGCGCGCATCGACGGCGGCGGTTTCTTCCGCATCTTCGCCTACGTAATGCTGCCCATGTCGCTGCCCATCATCGTGGTGGCGGCCATCATGCAGGTCACCGGCGTGTGGAACGACTACATCCTGGGCCTGGTGTTCGCCGACAGCGAAACGCAGCCGATGACGGTCCAGCTGAACAACGTGATCAACACCACCACCGGCACGCGCCAGTACAACGTCAACATGGCGGCCACCATACTCACATCGCTGGTACCGCTGGCGATCTATTTCATCTCAGGACGCTGGTTCGTGCGTGGTATCGCCGCCGGCGCGGTAAAAGGCTAGGCTATGTCGAACGTGCGTTTGCGGGATCTGTGCATCAACCTTGGCGGGAACGCGATCATTGCCGATCTCGACCTGGCCGTGGACGAGGGCGAGTTCCTGGTCCTGCTGGGGCCTTCCGGCTGCGGCAAGTCGACCCTGCTGCACAGCATCGCGGGCCTGATCGACGTCACGTCCGGCACCGTGGAAATCGGCGGCGCCGACATGACCTTCGCCGACCCAAGCGAGCGTGGCATCGGCATGGTGTTCCAGTCGTACGCCCTGTATCCCACCATGACGGTGGAGAAGAACATGTCCTTCGGCCTGCGCATCGCCGGCCTGCCGAAAGCCGAGATCGCGCAGCGCGTGGCGCGCGCCGCCGACATGCTGCACCTCGACGCACTGCTCGACCGCAAGCCGGCCCAGCTCTCGGGCGGCCAGCGCCAGCGGGTGGCGATCGGCCGCGCCCTGGTGCGCCAGGCCGGCGTATTCCTGTTCGACGAACCGCTGTCGAACCTGGACGCCAAGCTGCGCGCCGAACTGCGGCGCGAACTCAAGCTGCTGCACCAGACCCTGCGTTCGACCATGATCTACGTCACCCACGACCAGGTGGAGGCGATGACGCTGGCCACCCGCATCGTGGTCATGCGCGCCGGGAAGGTGCAGCAGATCGGCGCGCCGGCCGACGTGTACGAGCGGCCCGCCAACCTGTTCGTGGCCGGCTTCCTGGGTTCGCCGTCGATGAACTTCATCGACGGCACGCTCGACGCCGAGGGCATTTTCTCCGGTCCGGTCCTGGACCTGGACCTGGGACCCGCATGGCGCGGCCACGCCGCCGGCCGCGAGCTGGTGCTGGGCGTGCGGCCCGAACATATCCACATCGGCGACGGCGGCAAGCTCCAGGGCACCGTGGAACTGGTCGAGCCGATGGGCAACCACCAGATCGTGTGGATCGCGGTCGGCGAGCGCAAGCTCTCGGCCATCGTCAACGACACGCGCGCATTCACCGCCGGAGAGCCGCTCAGCTTCGCGATCGATGCGGACCGGATTTCGCTGTTCGACAAAGCCAGCGAACAGCGCCTGGCCACTTCCTGAGGAACGCACCATGGCCACGATCAAGGACGTAGCCCGGCTGGCGGGCGTGGGACTGGGCACCGCGCCACGCGTGGTCAGCGGGCGCGGTTCGGTTTCCCAGGCCACGCTGGAAAAAGTGCGCCAGGCGATCGAGGAACTCGACTTCCGCCCGTCGCACGCGGCCCGTTCGCTGCTGTCCGGGACCAGCCAGATGATCGGCGTGTATATCCCGGTGCTCAAGGGGACCTTCTACACGCCCATCCTGCAGCTGATCGACAACGAGCTGCGCGCCGCCGGCCTGCACATGGTGGTGGCCTTCGGCGTGGGGCAGGGCGATCCGCGCCGGCAAGCCATCGAGGGCATCGAATTCCTGATGGGGCGCGGCTGCGACGGCCTGATCGCCATGACCAACCACCTGCTCGACGCCGACATCGGCGCGCTGGGACCGAAGCAGTCGCGCGTGGTGGTGCTGAACCATCGCTTCGACAGCATTCCCGACCAGTGCTTTTCGGCCGACCACACCCAGGGCGGCTACCTGGCCGCGCGCGCGCTGCTCGATTTGAAGCATTCGAAGATCGCCGTCATCGCCGGACCGTCGACGCTGCCCGACAACGTGGCCCGCATCAGCGGCTTCATGGCCGAACTGGAGCGCGGCGGCGTCGATACCGGCAGCATGTGGATCGCCGAGAGCGACTTTTCGCCCGAGGGCGGCTGGCATGCGGCCGAGGAGCTGGTCAAGTCGGGCCACAAGTTCACCGCCGTCTTTTGCGCCAACGACGAAATGGCGGTCGGCGCGTTGTCCTATTTCCACGAGGCGGGCATGTCGGTCCCGCGCGATGTCTCGGTACTGGGCTACGACGACACGCCCAGCACCGAGTTTTCCGCGCCGCGCCTGACCTCTGTGCACGTGCCCTGGAGCGCGGTAGCCCTGTCCGGCCTCAATTCGCTGCTCAACAGCTGCTATGGCACCGAGCGTGTCGTCGGGCGTGATTTTCCGATCAGCGTCACCCAGCGCGCGTCGCTGGCCAGCCCCATGTTTTGATTGACAAAAGTACCCCTGCGGCCGCAATATCGAGGCACATTGGAATCGCTTCCAATTTTATCCAACCTACCAGCCAAGACCATGATCAGACATTCCTGTTTCCTCGCAGCCGCAGCGCTGCTCACCGTCGGCGCCAGTGCCGCGGACAAGCCGCTGGCCGACTGGCCGCGCATCAAGAGCGCGGTCGCCCCGGACCCGAAGCTGGAAGCGCAGGTGGCGAAAATCGTGGCCGGCATGACGCTGGCGCAGAAGGTCGGGCAGATGACGCAGCCCGAGATCAAGACGGTCACGCCGGCCCAGGTGAAGGAGTTCTATATCGGCTCGGTCCTGAACGGCGGCGGCAGCTGGCCGAACGGGAACAAGTACGCCACGCCGGCCGACTGGGTGGCGCTGGCCGACAAATATTACGACGCCTCGATGGCCACCGACATGGTGCACAAGGTCCCGGTCATCTGGGGCATCGACGCCATGCACGGCAACAGCAATGTGCACGGCGCCACCCTGTTCCCGCACAATATCGGCCTGGGCGCGGCGCATAACAAGGCCATTATCAGGAAGATGGCGATGTCGGTCGGCCAGGCCGTGCGCGCCACCGGCATCAACTGGGTGTTCGCGCCAACGCTGGCCGTGGTGCGTGACGATCGCTGGGGCCGCACCTACGAAAGCTTTTCCGAAGACCCGATGCTGGTCAAGTCGTATGGCGGCGAATACGTGCGCGGCCTGCAGGGCGACTTGAAGGGCGATGCGACCGTGGTCGCCACGGCCAAGCACTTCATCGGCGACGGCGGCACCGACCAGGGCAAGGACCAGGGCGTAAACAAGGCCGGCAATGCGGACATGATCAACATTCACGGCCAGGGCTACTACAGCGCGCTGGCAGCCGGTGCGCAATCGGTCATGGTGTCGTTCAATAGCTGGAACGACGTCGCCAAGGGCGTCGACTACGGCAAGATGCATGGCAGTAAAGAGCTGCTGACCGGCGTCCTGAAAACCAAGATGGGCTTCGACGGTATCGTGGTGTCGGACTGGAACGGCATCGCCCAGGTGCCGGGCTGCACCAACGACAGCTGCCCGCAAGCCATCAACGCGGGCATGGACATGATCATGGTGCCGGACGACTGGCGCGCCTTCATCGCCAACACCATCAAGCAGGTGGAGTCGGGCGCCATTCCGATGGCGCGCATCGACGACGCCGTCACCCGCATCATCCGCGTGAAACTGCGCGCCAACATGTTCGGCAAGAAGCCGTCGGAAAACGTCTTCGCCGGCAAGGCCGACGCGCTGCAGGCGCGCGCGCTGGCACGCCAGGCGGTGCGCGAATCGCTGGTGCTGCTCAAGAACGACACCAATGCGCTGCCGCTGGCCAGGGGCAAGAAAATCCTCGTGGTCGGCAAGAGCGCGGACGACATGTCGAACCAGACCGGCGGCTGGTCGCTGACCTGGCAGGGCACCGCCAACAAGAACAGCGACTTCCCGAACGGCGACACCATCCTGGCCGGCATCCGCGACGCTGCGGGCGCGGCCAACGTCACCTTCAGCGCCACGGCCGAAGGCGTCGATGTGTCGACCTTCGATGCCGTGGTCGCGGTCATCGGCGAAACGCCGTATGCCGAGGGCGATGGCGACATCGGTCCATCGGGCACGCTGCGCCACAGCGGCCGCCATCCGGAAGACCTGGCCGTGCTGCAGGCAGTCGCGGGCAAGGGCAAGCCGGTCATCACGGTGATGGTGACGGGCCGCGCGCTGTACACCAATGACCTGATGAACCTGTCGGACAGTTTTGTGGCCGCCTGGCTGCCGGGCAGCGAAGGCAAGGGCGTGGCCGACGTCCTGTTCAAGGGACCGCACAACTTCAAGGGCACGCTGTCGTTCTCGTGGCCGAAATCGATTTGCCAGGCCGCCGTGAATGCCGGCGACAAGGATTACGCGCCGCTGTTCAAGCTGGGCTACGGCCTGAAATACGGCAGCAAGGCCAAAGTCGGCAAGCTCGATGCCAGCTGGGTGGACGGCGGCTGCGGCGTGACCAATATGTACCCGGTCTTCAACCAGGCCGACCGCGCCACCTGGCCGCTGTATGTCGCCAGCGGCGGCAAGCGCACGGCCTTGGGCAGCGACGTCAACGCGGTCTTCAACCTGCCGGGCGTGAAGGTGGAGACCACCCAGGTCAACACCCAGCAGGACGGCAAGCTGGTGACCTGGAGCGGTCCCGCCACGCTGGAGGCGCGCGGCGCCAGGGCGGCGGCACTGCCGGCCTTTGCGACGGCCGACGGCGTGCTGCAGTTCGATACCATCGTCAGCGCGGCGCCTGCGGGCAAGGTCAGCGTAGCCGTCGGCGGTGCATCGCTCGACGTCACCGGCGCATTCAAGCGTCTGGCTGGCCAGAACAAGCAGACCGTGCGCATTCCGCTGGCCTGCTTCAAGGGCGCCGACCTGGCGAAAGTCGAAGTGCCGTTTTCCGTGAGCAGCGACGCAGCCTTCACGGCGGCGTTTGCCAACGTCCAGATCGTGGGCGGCGCGGCAAAGGAAAAGGGCGCACTTGCATGCGAGGAGGCGAAATGAACATGGAACCGATCCGTTTTTTTGACGGACCACGACTGCTGGCCGATATCGGCGGCACCAATGCCCGCTTCGCGATTGAAACCGCGCCGCGCGTGTTCGAGGCGGTCAGTGTCCTGTCCTGCAAACAGTACGCCAGCCTGGGAGCGGCGATCACCGCCTACCTGGCGAGCCCCGAGGCCGCGCCGCATGCCGAGGCTATCCGCAATGCCGCCATCGCGATCGCCAATCCGGTCGATGGCGACATGGTCAGCATGACCAACCACACCTGGAGCTTTTCGATTTCATCGCTGCGCGAAGAATTGAACCTGACGACGCTGCTGGTGGTGAACGACTTCACGGCGCTGGCGATGGCGCTGCCGCATTTGCGGCCTTCGCAGCGCACCCGCGTGGGCGGCGGCATGGAACTGCCGGGCCGCACCATCGGCCTGATCGGGCCTGGCACGGGACTTGGCGTGTCGGGCATCGTGCCGGTGGACGGGCGCTGGGTGGCCCTGGCCAGCGAAGGCGGGCACGCCAGCTTCGCGCCGGCCGACGACACCGAGATCAGGATCATGCAGCAGCTGTGGAAGGAATATGGCCACGCGTCGGCGGAGCGCCTCCTGTCCGGTCCCGGACTGGAACTGATCTACCGCGTCATTTCGGGCAAGAGCATGGGCGCGGCCAGCATCACCCAGCGTGCGGTCGAAGGCGTGGACGCCGAATGCGCGCTGACGGTCGACTGCTTCTGCGGCGTGCTGGGCGCGGTGGCCGGCAATGTGGCGCTGACCCTGGGCGCCACCGGCGGCATGTATATCGGCGGCGGCATTGTGCCGCGGCTGGGTAGCCTGTTCGCGAACTCGCCGTTCCGCGCACGATTTGAAGCCAAGGGGCGCCTTTCCGCCTACCTGGCGCGTATTCCGACCTTCCTTATTACAGAAGAATATCCGGCGTTCTTGGGCGTCTCGGCCATTCTTTCCGAACAGCCGGCCCACCGGCACTGAACCTTACCCCAGGAGACAGCATGGAACACATTTCACAGCACGGTGCACGCAGCACCTACGACGCGGGCGCCAGCAATACGGGCCCGCTGGTCATCGTCACCATCCTCTTTTTCATGTGGGGTTTGCTCACGTCGCTCAACGACGTGCTGATTCCGCACCTGCAATCGGTCTACACGCTGACCCACGTACAGGCCATGCTGGTGCAGTTCTGCTTCTTCGGCGCCTACTTCGTGGTGTCGCTCCCGGCCGGCATGCTGATCAAAAAAATCGGCTACCAGAAGGGCGCCGTCACCGGCCTGATGATCGCTGCCGCCGGCTGCGCGCTGTTCTATCCGGCCGCGACGTCGGGATTCGGCGTGTTCCTGCTGGCCTTCTTCGTGCTGGCATCGGGCATCACCATCCTGCAGGTGGCCGCCAATCCCTATGTGACCGAACTGGGCGACCCGCAAACAGCGTCGAGCCGCCTGACGCTGACGCAGGCATTCAACTCGCTGGGCACCACCGTGGCGCCTGCGCTGGGCGGCATGCTGATCCTCGGCGGCGCGGTACTGGGCGCGACCGAACTGGCCGCGCTGCCGGCAGCCGACCAGCTGGCTTACCGCGCCAAGGAAGCGTCCATGGTCCAGGGCCCGTACCTGGCGCTGGCCGCGGCGCTGCTGGCGCTGGCGGTGCTGTTCGCCCTGGCGCGCCTGCCAAAAATCACGCACGCCGATCCGGTCGGTTCGATCGCATCGGATGGCAAGGAATCGGCGCTGTCGCACCGGCACCTGGTGCTGGGCGCGATCGGCATCTTCCTGTACGTGGGCGGTGAAGTGAGCATCGGCAGCTTCCTGATCAACTTCATGAGCGAGCCATCGATCGGGGGGCTGACCCACGCCGAGGGAGCGAACTACGTCAGCCTGTACTGGGGCGGCGCCATGGTCGGCCGCTTCATCGGTTTTGCGGTAATGCGTTCGGTCAGCCCGGGCAAGGCGCTGGCCTTCAATGCGGCAGCGTCGATCGTGCTGATCCTGCTGGCCGTTTTCGGCAGCGGCAAACTGGCGATGTGGTCCATCCTGGCCGTCGGCCTGTGCAATTCGATCATGTTCCCGACCATTTTCAGCATGGCCCTGCACAAGCTGGGCAAGCTGACCGGCCAGGGTTCGGGCATTCTGTGCATGGCGATCGTGGGCGGCGCACTGGTGCCACTGGCGCAAGGTTTCCTGGCCGATGCGTACAGCCTTCAGATGTCCTTCCTGGTGCCGGCCGCCTGCTACACCTTTGTCCTGTTCTTCGGCCTGAAGTACGCCGGGATGTACAAGAAGCAGGCATAGTCGCAAGCAACACTCCTGAACTTGCGGGACAGGGGCGCTGTCCAAAACTGACACGCCCCTCAACCAACCAGGAGATCGACATGCTGAGAAAGTTCCTACTCAAAGGATTGCTGGGTGTTTCCGCCGCGGCTGCGCTATTGGCAGCCCTTCCTGTCCAGGCGCAAACACCCGGCACCACCGCCAGCGGCACAGCCGCCACCACAAGCACCTTCAGCCGCGCAGACAATAAAATCCTCATGGATCTGGCGCAAGCGAACATGGTTGAAATTGAAAGCGGCCGCCTGGCGCAAACCAGGAGCCAGAGCGAGCAGGTCAAAAATTTTGCGCAGCGCATGATCGACGACCATACCAAGGCACAGGCTGAGGTCCAGCAACTGGCCGATGCGCGCAACATTGCCTTGCCCAAGAAACTGGGCCTGATGAACAGGGCCAGGGTCAACCGCCTGGGCGGCCTGAGCGGCGAAGCCTTCGACCGCGCCTACATGGAACGTGCCGCCGTGGCCGAACACAAGAAAACCCACGACATGCTGCGCCAGGCGGAAACCCGCGCCAAGGATCCCGAGCTGAAGGACCTCGTGGCGCGCACGCTGCCCATTGTCGACCAGCACCTGACGGCGGCGCAGCAGCTGCACAAGGATACGATGCAAGGCAGCAGCCGCACCCAGGGCACCACCGGCACCTCGCCTGACAAGAAAAATGAATAGCTAAAAATACGAAAGCGCGGTGATTGGCGGCATGAAAGGTCGCGCTACAATGTGACTTCATGCTCGCCATCCTCGCCGTCACCTTTCCGTTTTTTGCGCTCGTCCTGTGCGGCTATATTGCCGTGCGGCGCCACCTGCTGCCGCAGATTGCCATTCCGGGCATGAACAGCTTCGTCCTGTATTTTGCGCTGCCATGCCTGCTGTACCGCTTCGGCGCGGCCACGCCGCTGGCGCAACTGCTCGATCCCGCCGTCGCCGGGGTGTACCTGCTGTGCGCCGTCATCATGGTGGGGCTGGTTGTGGCGGCCACGCTGGGGCGCACGCGCGACTGGAACAATGCGGCGTTCGGCGCGCTGGTGGCGGCGTTCCCGAATACCGGCTTCATGGGGGTGCCGCTGCTGGTGGCGCTGGTGGGGGCGCGCGCGTCGGCGCCGGTGATCGTCACCATCGCGGTCGACCTGATCGTCACCACCTCGCTGTGCATCGCCCTGTCGCGGCTGGGGCAGGGCAGGAGCCATGGCAGCGCGGTGGCCCTGGGCCAGGCCTTGTCTGGCATGCTGCGCAATCCCATGCCGTGGGCCATCCTGCTCGGTGCGGCAGCGTCCGGCGCAGGCCTGGTGCTGCCCGCGCCCGCCATGCGCACGGTCGACCTGCTGGCCGACGCCGCGTCGCCCGTGGCCTTGTTTACCATCGGCGCGGTGCTGGCGCGCTCGCACATGCATGCCTCGGGCCCGACGCCGCTGTCGGCCTATCTTCCCGTGGCGCTGGCCAAGCTGCTGCTGCATCCGCTGCTGGTGTTCGGCGTCGGCCATGCGGCCATGCAGCTTGGGGTTCCGCTCGACCCGGCGGCCCTGACGGTACTCATCCTGGTGGCCTGCCTGCCCAGTGCCAGCAATGTCGCGCTGCTGACCGAACGGTTTGGAGCCGACACGGGTCGCATCGCGCGTATCATCCTGGTCTCGACCGCTGTATCATTTTTGAGCTTCTCGGCCGTTGTTGCATTTTCGATATAAATGTTATGCACCTGCCAAGGCTCGTTTGTGAAATAATAATGCCCGACTTGCGGCGGTGCGCCGTATTTACCAAGGATTTCGATTGATTGACATGTTTGCAACGGATGCGGAGTTGGCACAGTGGGAAGCCGACTTGCCGGCCCTGCAGGGCGCCATGCGGCTGCAGCTTGTCGTCACGATGGCCTGGCATTTGCGCCAGCGCGATCCGGCCCGGGCGCGCGCGCTCGCAAGCGACGCCGGCGAGCTGATGTCCACCTTGCGCGAACCGCAGCGCACCCTGGTGGCAGCGCGCTTCATGCTGATCGAAGGCGAGGCCAAGTGGCTGTTCGGCGAGCTCGATGCCGCCCGCGCGCTGGCCGACCAGGCTTTCACGGAGTTCGAGCGCCACGACGACCTGATCGGCTCGGCCGACGCGCGCTGGCTGCGTTCGTGGATTGAAGTGGACCGAGGCAATGCGGCCGGCAGCGACATTGAACTGGCCGCGGCAGCCGACGACGCGCGCCGCGCCGGCGACATGGTGCGCGCCGACGTGGCCGACGCGGCAGCGGCCCTGTTCGCGGTCTTTTGCGACCTGCACACCGCCGAAGCGCGCTGGGGCAGCCGCTTCGACATCGACGACGACAGCGCCCACCCGGCCGTCGTCGGTTGGATCCACGACTACTACGGCACCGCCGCCTTCCAGGCCAGCGACTTCGGACGCGCGGTCAGCCTGCTGATGCGCTCCTACGAAATGGCGCTGACGACTGGCCAGGTCAGGCGCGCCATCAACATCGCCACCAATATCGGCAACGGCTTCACCAGCCTGAACGCGCACCACGCGGCGCTGGAATGGATGCAGCGCGGCCTGGACCTGGCGCGCCCCACCGGCTGGCCCATGAGCATCGGCCTGGGCCTGATGCAGACCGCCGAAACACTGCGCCACCTTGGCCAGCGCGAAGCTGCGCTCGAATTGCTGCACGAAGCCTTGGCGACGCTGGCGCCGTTGTCCGGTTCGCGCGCGTATGCCATTGCGCTTGAATACAAGGGCGACCTGGCGCTCGATGGCGGCGACTTCGACGCCGCGCTGGAAAGCTTTGCACGGCTTGAAGAACGCGGCGAAGCGCTCAAACAGGCCGACTTCCAGAGCGGTGCGCGGCGCGGCCAGGCGCATGCCCTGTCGCACCTGAACCGCGCCCCGGAAGCGCTGGCCAAAGCCGACGCCGCGCTGACGCTGGCGCGCGACCATGGCGACGCCTACAACCAGATCGCCGCACTCAAGGTGCTGGCCGAAATCCATGCACGCCACCTGCTGCCGGCGCCGGAAGGCATGGTCGCGCCGAACGCCGCGCTGCACTTCCTGAAGCAGGCCATGACGGTGGCGGCCACCATCGACGGCTACACCGTGCCGGGCGATTTGCTCGACGCGGTCGCGCGGGCCTACGCCAACGTGGGCGACTACGCGCGCGCCTACGAGATCGCCTTGCGCGCCAGCGCCGCGCGCGACAAGACCCACAGCCAGGAAGCGACCAACCGCGCCGTGGCGATGCAGGTCCAGTACCAGACCGAGCGCGCCAAGACCGAAGGCGCGCATCACCGCCAGCTGGCGGCGGCCGAAGCCAAGCGCGCCGAAGTGCTGCAGCACACCAGCGCCACGCTGGAGCACCTGTCCGCGATCGGCCAGGAAATCACCACGCACCTGGAAGCGGCAGCGGTTTTCCGCGCGCTCGACCGCCATGTGCACGGCCTGCTCGACGCCACCCATTTTTCGATTTTCCTGATCGAGCCGGACGGCTCCGCATTGAGCTGCGCCTTCGGCATCGAAGCGGGAAGAACGCTGCCTGCCATGCGCGTTCCGTTGACCGACGAACGCGCCAACTCGGTGCGCTGCGTACGCGAACGGCGCGAAATCCTGGTTGCGCTCGAAGCCGATTCGGACATGCCCAATCTCATTCCAGGCACCTTGCATACCCTCAGCCTGCTGTTCGCACCGCTGATGATCGGCGAACGCGTGATGGGTGTGATGACGGTGCAGTCGCTCTCGCCGAACGCCTACGGCGAGCGCGAACGCCTGATCTTCCGCACGCTGTGCGCGTATGGCGCGATTGCGCTCGACAACGCCAGCGCCTACCGCCAGGTGGCCGCCACGCTCAAGACCCTGAGCGCCACGCAGGCGCAGCTGCTCGAAAAGAACGTCGAACTCGAACAAGCCTACAAGGCGCTCGAAGACGTGAGCCTGACCGACCAGCTGACCGGTTTGCGCAACCGCCGCTTCTTCCTGCAGCACGTGGACGCCGACGTCGGCATGAGCCTGCGCCGCTACGACGATCCGCTGCGCAGCGGCGTCATCGAACGCGAAACATCGCCGGGCAAGGACCTGGTGTTCTTCATGGTCGACCTGGATCACTTCAAGGAAGTGAACGACGGCTATGGCCACGCGGCGGGCGACGCGGTGCTGGTGCAGATGCAGGAACGGCTGCGCGAAGTGTTCCGCGAATCGGATTACCTGATCCGCTGGGGCGGCGAAGAATTCCTGGTGCTGGCGCGCGCCACGCACCGCGACGACGCCAGGGTGGTGGCCGAACGGATACGCAAGGCTGTCGCCAACCGCAATTTCATTTTGCCGGACGGGACCGAGCTGCAGAAAACCTGCTCGATCGGATTTGCCTGCTTCCCGTTCGTGCAGGCCGAACCAAGGCTGATGTCGTGGTCGGAAGTGGTGGAGCTGGCGGACCAGGGGCTGTACCTGGTCAAGCGCTCGGGCCGCAATGCCTGGGCGGCGATTTACAGCACGCCCGACACGCGCTACGAGAACCTGTTCCCGCGCCTGATCCACCAGCTCGATGAATCGCTGGCGACCGGCGAAGCGAAGCTGGTCACGAACCTGGAGAAGGTGTCGCTGTCGGCCGGCGCAAAAACGCGCCGCCTGGTGCTCGCGACCGACAAGCTCAAGCCGTGAGGTACATGCCTATGCCTGTATCTTCGGCAATCCGTCGCTGATCGTTCAGCGACCGGTTCTGGCTCAGCTTCCATTTCCCCTGCAGCCGTTCGACCGGAATCTCGATTCCCACGATCGCCTGCGCGATCCTGTCGATGAACTCGCGCGGCGCATCGTGCACGCCCCACGGTGCGGGACGGCCGGCCTCGTGCTGCTGCGTGAGCCGTTCCAGCAATCCCATGATCCATTCCGGATCCTCGATCGCGCGCAGCTTGCCGTGCGCATGCACGACCGCATAATTCCAGGTCGGCACCACCTTCCCGCTGACCGGCTTTTCCTCATACAGCGCGGGCGACACATACGCCGACGCACCCTGGAACACCACCATCACCTCGCCCTCGGTGCGCCACAGCGGATTGGCGCGCGCCACGTGGGCGCGCAGCACGCCGAACGGGGCATCGGCGCTCGCCGCAACCATCTCGAACGGAATGTGATCGGCGCACAAGCCGCCGGCGCCCAGCGTTACCAGGGTGCCGAGCGGATTGTCGTGTACCAGTCCGTGCAGGACGTCGAGGCGGGTTTCGTCAAAATGGCTTGGTGCGTACATGGGTCAGGCGGCTCCTTCGATAACGATGTCGGCTTTGATTGAATTGGCGATGTAGCACTGCGCGTGCGCGCTGTGGTGGATTGCATCGAGCTGCCCGGCATCTGGCGCCGCGCCGGAAAACGCGATGGCAGGGCGCAGGGCGATTTTCGTCATCGCCATCTTCCCTTCCGCATTGCGCTCCAAGATGCCGTGCGCGTCGTCGCGATAGCTGTCGACGACGTAGCCACGCTGCGCCGCGATCGACAGGAAAAACAGCATGTGGCAGCTCGACGCGGCAGCGACCAGCGCCTCTTCCGGATCGACATTGGCGGCCACCGACATCGGCAGCGGCACCGACAGCGGGGACGACGACGCCGGCACTCGCAGCCCGCCGTCGAAGGCCCACTCATGCGCGCGGCTGTACTTGTTATCGGCAAACGGCTCGTGCGCGCCGCGCTGCCATTGCACTGTTGCTAAGAATCGTTGCATGCTTCCTCCCTTGCGATAAAGTCATCGTACCGCCTTCTTTGGCTTGCTCATATATCCAATTTAAGAGAATATGAGAATACCAATGCACATTCCCGACATTCTCGCCGCCACGCCGCTGGAGCGCGGCAGTCCAGCGCCCCTGTTCCGCCAGCTGTACGCGCGCATCAAGGAAGCGATCCTGCGCGGCACGCTCAGCCCCGGCATGCAGCTCCCGCCCACGCGCGACCTCAGCGAACTGCTGGGCGTGTCGCGCCAGACCGTCCTGAACGCTTACGACCAGCTCACGGCTGAAGGCTACCTCAGTGGCACGGTCGGGCGCGGCACCTTCATCAGCGCCCACTTGCCGATCGCCCTGCCGGCCGACGCGCCGCGCGGCCTGATGCGGCCCCTGTCCGCGCGCGGCGCCAACTACGCGGCGGCCATGCAAAGTGTGGGCCACCATGCCAGTCCGGCGCGCGCCTTCCGCGTCAGCATGCCCAGCCTGGAACTGTTCCCCTTCGACGTGTGGAGCCGCCTGGAAGCGCGCCGCTGGCGCCACCCGGACCATCACATGGGCTATGGCGACCCGGCCGGCTTCGCGCCGCTGCGCGAGCTGCTGTGCGTGTACCTGCGCGCCTCGCGCGGCGTCAACTGCACGCCCGAGCAGGTCATCATCACTTCGGGGTCGCAGCAAGGCTTGTACCTGCTGACGGCGCTGCTGCTGGCGCCGGGCGACAAGGTATGGGTGGAGTCGCCCGGCTACCAGGGCGCCAGCGCACCGCTGTTCGCGGCGGGCGCCGAAGTGTGCACCGTACCGGTGGACGGGGAGGGCATGGACGTGGCCTTCGGCGCGGCGCGCTACCCGGATGCGCGGATGGTGCTGTCCACGCCATCGCACCAGCTGCCGCTGGGCGTGACCATGACGCTGCAGCGCCGCCTGGAACTGCTGCGCTGGGCCGCCGCCAACAAGGCCTGGATCATCGAGGACGACTACGACAGCGAATACCGCTACACCGGTCCGCCGCTGGCGTCGCTGCAAAGCCTGGACAGCGCCGATTGCACCGTCTACGTCGGCACGCTGTCGAAGGTGCTGTTTCCCGGCCTGCGCCTGGGCTACATCGTGGCGCCGCCGGCGCTGGTGGAAGCTGTGGTGCGCGCCAAATCGGTGGTCGACCGCCACAACGCCATCGTGCCGCAAATGGTGCTGGCCGACTTCATGGCGGGCGGCCACTTCAGCCGCCATATCAAGCGCACGCGCGAGGCCTATGCCGAACGGCGCCATGCCCTGCTGACGGGCATACAAGCGCAGCTGGGCGACGAGCTGCGCTGCGGCCCGTCCGACGCGGGCCTGGACCTGTGCGTGCATTTCAGGCGAGCGCGCGACGAGCAGGCGGTGGTGCAGGCAGCCCTGGCGCGCGGTGTCGAAATGCGCCCGCTGTCGTACTATGCCAACCGCGTGGCGGTGCCGGAATGCGCCGTCGACCCGGGCCTCGTGCTCGGCTTTGCCGCCGTCACGCCGCGCGACATCGCCGCCGGCCTGAAGGTGCTGCGCGCTATACTTCGGGCATGAACAAGATCCGCTGCTCCTGGGCCAATCCAGCCAATCCACGCTACCTTGCCTACCACGACAAGGAATGGGGCGTACCTTGCCACGACGAGAACACGCTGTTCGAAATGCTCAATCTCGAAGGCGCCCAGGCGGGACTGAGCTGGGAAACCATCCTCAACAAGCGCGACAATTACCGCGCCGCCTTCGACGGCTGGGACGCCGAAAAAATCGCGCGCTACGACGCCGCCAAGGTGGCCGAGCTGCTGGCCAATCCCGGCATCGTGCGCAACCGGCTCAAGGTCGCCGCCGCCATCACCAATGCCCAGGCTTACCTGCGCCTGCTGGAAGAGGGCAGTTCGCTCGACCAGTACCTGTGGGCCTACGTCGGCGGCAAGCCTGTCGTCAACCGCTTCACGCGCGAAACCCGCCCGGCCAAGACCGAACTGTCCGACCGCATTTCCAAAGACCTCGCAAAGCGGGGCTTCAAGTTTGTGGGCTCGACCATCATCTATGCCTACATGCAGGGCATCGGCATGGTCGACGACCACGACATCAGCTGCTTCTGCCACAGCAAAAAATGACAAGCCGGCACGTCGTGTTCGATTCGCACTTCGGCGACGGCGAGCGCTTTCGCAGCGCTGTGCGCGCACGACGGGGCGACCTTCACTACATTGCCCTGCACAGCGATTCCTTGCCGGGTTTTCGGCGCATGCCGCAGGCTGAGGCCGGCGTCACGCTCGACCTGCTGTGCGCGCCGCTGGAAAGCGCGCTCGCGCAGCTCGACGCCCGCATCGACAGCTTCTGCCTGCACGGCATCGCGGACCAGGGCAGCGGCTTCGCCCGCACCCTGGCGCGCCTGGCGCAACCCGGCGCCACCCTGCACACGGAAGGGCTGACGGCGGCCCAGGAACACGCGCTGGCGAGCGTGGGCTTTGCCGACGGCACCTTCACCACGCGCAAGCCGCCATCACCGTGGGCCCGCGGAAGCGAGCCTGTGCGCCGCGCCATCGTGATCGGCGCGGGCCTGGCCGGTTCGGCCGCCTGCGAACGCCTGTGCGCGCGCGGCTGGCAGGTCACGCTGGTCGAACGCCATGCGCAGGCCGCCACCGAGGCCTCGGGCAACCTGGCGGGTATTTACATGCCACTGCTGTCGCGCGACGACAACATCATGACGCGTCTGTCGCGCGCCGCCTTCCTGTATGCGCTGGCCTACTGGGACACGCTCGGTCCCATTCAAGGTGCGCGCTGCGGCGTGCTGCAGCTGGCGCGCGACGCGGCCCACGCGCAAGTGCAAAGGGCGATCATGGGCTATCCGCCGGCTTTCGCGCAGTGGCTTGAAAGCGGCCCCGCCAGCGCCATGCTGGGCGCTGCGGCCCCCGACGGCGCATGGCTGTTTCCGCAGGCTGGCTGGGCGCGTCCGTCCAGCGTGTGCGAAGCCATGCTGGACGCCTGCGGCAGCGTCTTGGAACGACGCTTCGGCGTGGGCAGCGTGTCGCTGCTACGCGACGGCGACGCCTGGAACGTGGTCGACGCGGCGGGCCGGCACATCGCCAGCGCGCCGGTGGTGGTGCTGGCCAATGGCACGGGCGCGCTCGGCCTGGCGCAAAGCGCCGGCCTGCCGCTGGCCAGCGTGCGTGGCCAGGTCACCCACCTTGCGGCAGGCGCCCTGCCCGCGCTGCCGTTCGTGCTGTGCCGCGAAGCCTACCTCACGCCGGCGGCCGATGGCGTGCACAGCCTGGGCGCCAGCTACGACGACGACGCCAATCCCGCGCTGGCGGCCGGCAGCCAGCTTGAAAACCTGGGCAAGATCCGCGCGCTGCTGGGCGATCCCGGCATCGGCATCGATGCGCCACTGGCCGGCAGGGTGGGTTTTCGCTGCGTGGCGCCGGACCGCCTGCCGCTGGTGGGCGCGCTGCCCGACATGCAGGCCGGCGGTCGGACCGAACGCCTGCGCGAGATCGTGCGCCATCCCGGCCTGTACGCGCTGCTGGGCTATGCCTCGCGCGGCCTGTGCTGGGCGCCGCTGGCGGCCGAATTGCTGGCCGCCCGCCTGGACGGCGAACCGCTCCCGCTGGAGGCCGAACTGGCCGCGGCGCTCGATCCCGCACGCTTCATGTTGCGCGCGCGCCGCCGTCCGGTGTGATAATGGACAACACCCATGAATCCTGGCGGCGCAGCAGCGGATTCGGCGTATAATTGGCGTACGGCAACTTTATTGACATGCTGTCACTCTGTGGAGACTGGAGAAGATGGACGATACGCCGAGCTCGAATGAGCTCTTTCTCTTTCTTGCGTCTACCGCGCACGATATGAAAAATTCAATCAGCGTCCTTTCCGGCACGCTCGAGACCATCCTCGGCAGTACCTCGCCCGAGAGTGAAGCGGCCTATCCGCAGATGGCGCACATGCTGTACCAGACCAAGCGCCTGAACGACAACCTGATCCAGCTGCTGGCCCTGTACAAGCAGGTCGGCAAGCCCGAATACCCCTTCGACATCCAGGCGCTGGAAATGGGCGACGTGGTCGAACAGATCGTGGCGGCCGACCGCATCCTCCTCAAGTCCAAGGGCATCACGCTCGTCACCGATTTCGATCCGGCCCTGATCTGGCATTTCGACGAAGACCTGATCATCGGCGTGATCGGCCATGCGATCAACAATGCCATCAATTACACCAAGGACACGATCCGCATCGCCATCGCCAGGGTGGACGATTGCCTGGAAATCCGGGTCGAGGACAATGGCGTCGGCTATCCGGCGGCCATGCTCGAAGCGGGCCTGTCGGCCATGCACGGCGCCAGCCGCGGCGTCAACTTCCTGACCAACAGCACCGGCCTTGGCCTGTATTTTTCAAGCGAGGTGGCCAAGATGCACAAGCATCGCCAGCGCAGCGGCACCCTGCGCCTTGAAAACGGCGGCGCCTTCGGTGGCGGCTGTTTTGTACTGAGCCTGCCATGAGCAACGGCATGCCTTCGGGCCCCCTGAATGCCAGCCTGGCCACGTCCGGACAGTATGTGGATTGGGCCAGCAAGAACTACCTGATCGTCGACGACTTCGTGGGCGTGCGCCAGCTGCTGCGCGATTCGCTGCGCAATCTTGGCGCGAAAAATATCGACCAGGCTTCCAGCGGCGGCGAAGCCATGGCCCTGCTGGTGCGCAGCCGCTACGACGTGGTGCTGTGCGACTACAACCTCGGCGAAGGCAAGAACGGCCAGCAGGTGCTGGAAGAATCGCGCGTGCGCAACCTGCTTCAACCGAGCAGCGTGTGGATGATGGTGTCGGCCGAAAAAAGCGTCGAATCGGTCATGGGCGCGGCCGAACACCAGCCCGACGCCTACCTGATCAAGCCGATCACCGAAGGCGTGCTGCTCACGCGCCTGAACCGCGCCTGGCACAAGAAGCAGGTGTTCAAGAAAATCGACCAGGCCTACCTGGAAAAAGACTACCTGAAGGCGGCCAAGCTGTGCGACGAGCAGATCGCCACCCACAAGGTGCACGAGATCGACCTGCTGCGCATGAAGGCCACGCTGATGTTCAAGAGCGGCGAGCCGGAAAAGGCGCGCGAAGCCTACGAGCGCGTGCTCAAGGAGCGCGAATACCAGTGGGCGCGCACCGGCCTGGCCAAGATCCGCATGGCCAACGGCGAATACGAACAGGCGCGCCAGATCTTCCAGACCGTGATCGCCGAGAACCGCTACTACATGGACGCCTACGACCAGCTGGCCGCCGCCCATACCGCCATGGGCCAGCCGGAGGAAGCCTGCACGATCCTGGAGCGGGCGTCCAAGCTGTCGCCCAATTCGGTGGGGCGCCAGCGCGCCCTGGGACAGGTGTCGCTCAAGCTGGGCAACATGGGCATGGCCGAAAAGGCCTTCCGCAAGTGCATCGCGATCGGCGAATATTCGGTCAATAAAACGCCGGAAGCCTATTTCGGCCTGGCGCGCGTGTGCGGCCTGAAAAACGATACCAAGGAAGCGCTCCAGCTGCTGCTGACGGCGCAGCGCGAATTTTCGACCGACCAGATCCAGCTGCGCGCCAAGATCACCGAAGGCATGGTCTACCACGAGAGCGGCGACTACCGGCGCGCGCGCAAGGCCGGCGAGGAACTCGACGAAATGCTCAACACCTACGTCGAGCGGCCGGACACGCCCACCTGCATGGACATGTCCACCTTGCTGTTCGCGGTGGGCATGAAGGAAACCCCGGTCGAGCTGCTGTGCTACGTCATCAAGAACAACCACGACAACACGGTGCTGCTGGACGACGTGCAGAAAATCTTCGACAAGGCGCGCATGAGCGACGAAGGTTTCGCCCTGATCAAGGCGTCGAAAAAAGAAGCGTCCGACATGATGAACCAGGGCGTGCTGCTGTGGAAAACCGGCAAGCTGCCCGAGGCCGTCGAATGGATGCGCGAGGCGCGCACCGCCTTGCCGAACAATATGCGGATCCTGTTCAACTCGGCGCAAATCCTCATTTCCCACATCGAAAAGCATGGCTTCGACGAAGTGCTGTCGCGCGAGGCCACCGACGTGTTGCTCCACGTTGACAAAGTGCAGCCCGGCCAGCAGCGTTTTGCCCAGCTCATGGAACAGCTGGCCGCACTGGCGCCCTCGGTAGCCCAGGTGCAGGCCGGACAGGACAAGGCGGCCTGATCCGTTACGCCACCCTTGTGCCCGCCCGCGCTAATGCTAAACTGAATGCTGCGCGGGAAAACCCGCATTGATCCGGGAAAGGGACGTACATGCGCGACATCGCCAAGGAAGTCTACGAAAAGATGAGAGTTGGCAACAGTGCCTGGATTAAACCTGTTGCGGCAAAGGGCGACACCTTGCCAGAGTTCCAGGAAGTGCACAAACAGGTGCGCGAGATGGCCGATGAAGGCCTGATCTCCATATCAAAAGTCGAACGCCAGGCTGACGGCCTGATCGACGCCATCCGTATCCAGAAAATCGCCTGACGCCGGTGTAATCAGGCTTTGGGGGCCGCCTTCGGCTTGGCCGGGGCGCGCTTGGCCGCGGCCTTTTTGGCGGCCGGCTTTTTCGCAGCCGTTTTCACGGCCGGCTTCACGACCGGCTTGACCGCCGCATTGACCATGGCCTTGCCCAGCTTCATGGCAGGATTGGCCGCGGCCAGCTTGCTGGTGGCGTTGGCCACCGCGTCGGACGCCATGGCCGTGGTGACGGCCGTCTTGAACTGATCCTGCAGCATGTTCCACCAGGCGACCGGGTTGGCCATGGCCGCGGCCGCCGGTACTGCTTCTTTCTCCGCTTCCACGGGCGCAGGTGCAGGTGCAGGCGCCGGCGCCGGGGGAGCTTCGATTTTCGCTTCCACCTTCGGTTCGGGCGCCGGCGTCGGGAAAAACGCCGACGCATAGGGCGCTGCAGCCAGCACGGTTTTTTCGTTCGCGCCCGGCTGCTTGACCGCATTGGCCAGCGTGGCGCCCATCGACTTCAGGGTGGCGATGGTGCCGCGCTGGACTTCGAGGGCCTGGATGGTCCCGCGCAGCATCGACACATTGACGTTGAGCCAGGCTTCGACGGCCTTCAGGTCGGCGATTTTCTTGTCCAGTTCGTCGACCGACAGCGTCGGGGCGGCCATGCCGGGGATGCTCATGCCAGGGACGCTCATGCTGCCCCACAGGTTCTTGACGAAGTCGAGGGTGTCAGCGACGGCACCGACGCCAGGAATGTTGGGCATTTGCGGTTTCAGCATGGGGGGTCTCCGTGGTGGTTTGGGCTTAGCGTAGCAGATGTTATGCGTTCGGCAAAGCAGCCTATGCGCGCCGGGCGCCCTGTCATCGGAAAAGTGGTCGAACACGTTACACTAGCAATATGACGATTGCATTACCTTCACTCCGATGGCGCCGCGTACTGGCGATCTGCGCGGCCTCGGTCCTGCTTCACTACCTGGCGATCGGCTGGGTTGGCGCACGCATCGGCATGGCGCAGCAGGAGGAGGGCAGCAGCAAACCGTCGGCCATCGTGGCCCAGCTGCGCACGGCGCCCGAGCCGATGCCGGCGGCGGCCGCGGCGGCGGCGCCAAAGCCGGTCGCAAGGACCGCGCCGGCCCGCAGGCGCCTGGCGCCCGTGGTGGCGCCGATCGAGGCCGGCGACATTGCGGCCCCGCTGCCGGTTGTCGATGCCGGCGCTGCGCCGGCGCTGCCCGACGTACAATCGCCTGAACCGGTGCCGGTGCCGGTGGCAGCGCCGGCGGCGGGTCCGCGCTACAAGGTCAGCCTGCCGCCGTCGGCCGAACTGACGCTGGACGTGGCGCGCACCGACGCCAGCGGCGCCAGCTGGTCGGGCAAGGCGGTCATGGACTGGTCGCTCGATGGCAGCCAGTACCGGATGACGATGGTGGCCAGTATCACCATGATCGTCACCATGAACCTGGCCGAACTGGCCAGCGAAGGCACGATCGACGCGAACGGCATCGCGCCGCGCCGAATGACCGAGAAGCGCCGCAACAAGGCGCAGACCGCCACGCATTTCAACCGCGAGACCGACCGCATTTCGTTTTCGGCGTCCGAGGCCATGTATCCGCTGCACCCGGGCATGCAGGACAAGACCACCTTCGCGCTGCAGCTGGCGGGCATCGCGCGGGCCGATCCGGCGCAGCTGGGCGCCGGTATCGAGATGGTGGTCGGCGAAGAGAAGGACGCTGCCCTGTACCGTTTCGTGGTGCTGGGGCAGGAGGAAATCGACACGCGCATGGGCCGTATCGGTACCTGGCGCCTTTCGCGTCCGCCGCGCCCTGGCGAATACAAGTCGCGCCTGGATGTCTGGCTGGCGCCCGGCTACGACTGGTATCCGGTGCAGCTGCAGGCAACCGAGGCAAACGGCGCGGTAACAACCCAGACGATTCGCAAGATCGTCGTCAAAGAGTCTGGAAAATGATATGCGAAGATTGATGACCATCGCCCTGCTGGTGTCCGCGGCGGCCAGCGCCCAGGACCATCCGGCCATCAAGCGGCCGGTGGACCTGCCGCCTGCGGCCGACCTGTCGTACACCATCACCGCGCGCCAGAAGGGCTTCACGCTCAATGGCGAAGCGACGGTCAGCTGGCGCACGGGCGAGGGGAAATACAGCGTCACCAGTGAAACGCGCGCTTCCATCCTTGGCAAGATCCTCAATAACAAGAGCGAAGGGGCGATCGACAGTTTCGGCCTGGCGCCGGCGATTTTTCACGAAAAACGCTTTCGCAAGGACCCCAGCACGGCCACGTTCGACCGTGCCGCCAGAATCCTGAGCTTCGAAGGCGACAAGCAGACCTACCCCTTGCTGGGCGGCGAGCAGGACCGCGCCAGCGCCCAGTGGCAGCTGGCCGCAGTGGCGCGCGGCGCCCCGGAAAAATTCACGCCCGGGTCGGAATGGAAGTTCTTCGTGGCCGGCCGGCGCGACGCCGACGCCTGGGTTTTCAAGGTCGTGCGGCGCGAAAAGCTGGCCACCGGCCTGGGAATGATCGACACCGTCCACCTGGTCAAGGCGCCGCCGTCGGACGCCAAGGGCCAGCACCTGGACTTGTGGCTGGCGCCCGGGCATGAATGGTATCCCGTCAAGCTGCGCTTTTCCGAGGGCGACGGCGAGTACGTCGAGCAGGTCATCCGCACTATCGTGCGCAAGTAGGCTGGCGCTACCAACAGGTGCGTGTCGCGGGACCTTGTGGGTAGGCAACAATTGCCTTGCATGCCAGTCTATACTTCCTTCATTGCAATTTTTGAAGGTGTCCGATGCGCAAGGCTGCGGCTCTACTGTTGATGGCAAGTTGCGCCCTGGCGGCCCATGCCGCCGGCGAGGACCCCAATGGGGGCAAGTCGACGGGCCCGGTCGCCTTGCTGCCGGCGCCCGCAGCCCTGGTGCGCGATGGCTTACCTGCCGGCGGCCTGCACCTGCCCGGCCGCGAATACCGGTCCGGGACTGGCTGGTGGGCCCTGGCCTGCCGCAGCGGCTGCGAATTGCTGTCCTTGAAACTGGACGTCAGCGCAAGGCAGCACCCGCAATACGATGGTGATCCGGTGCCGGGACAGCTGCTCGCGTTTGCGCCGCTTCCGCCGGAAGCAACCCTGTTGATCATGAAGCCCTTGCGCGCGCCGGCCGAGCGCCTGGCCTTGCAGGCCGGGCCGGTCACGACCTGGTTCCCCGCCATCGCGTCCCGGCTGAAACGTTCCACGCTCACGGAGGGAACGATGGAAAGCGAACTGGCCTTGCCTGACGGCCGGACCATGCGCTTCGTTCCGGTGCTGCAGACGGCGCCACAGGCCGTTACGGGCAGGGAATGGATCGACGGGGAGGGTATGGCGCTTGAGCTGATGTTCGATGGCAAGCGCCAAAAACTCGGCGCCTTCACCTTCGGCATCGACGGCCTGGTCGCCGTGAAGCCATCCGACTTCATCATGTGGGCCGGCGATCTGGATCGCGACGGCAAGCCAGACCTGATACTCAATCTGAGCCTCGACGGCAGCACGCAGCGCGTGTTGTTCCTGTCGTCGCTGGCCAAACCCGGCGAGATTGTGGGCGAGGCAGGCAGTTTCAACTACTTTCCGATCGACCTGGCCGGATGCTGACCCTGCTGCGCGCCAGCGCCCTGGCCCTCCTGTGCGCCGCACACCTTGCCCAAGCCGCTACCGGCCTGCCGCAAGAAGACCTCCTGCCTGGCGAAATGCATGTGCATACCGGGCAGGCAATCGACAAGCAGTTCGCCGAGCCCCTGGCGGTCGGCGAGAGCGCGCTGCTGTTCGAGTCCGATGGCGGCGAGCTGGTGCTGTGGCGCGTTTTCCCGGCGCAGCCCGACCGCAGCAGCACAATACCGCTGCGGTCCGTGAAGATTGAAAGCAGGGCGAACACGCCTGCGCAATACGCCAGTGTCGCCACCAGTGCCGGGATCTGGCTGGTGGGCCCCACGATCCGGCTGATCCGGCCGGATGGCAAACTGCTCACCGGCCGGCTCGGCACGCGTCGCCATATGGCCAGGGCGGTCGGACTGGCTGACGGCAGCGTGATGGTGGTCGGCGGCGTCAATTGGGATAGTCCGGCCGACACCGCAGCAGCCTTGAAGGTGGACCGCCTGTGGGTGGATAGCGCTGGCGCGCTGCAAATCGCGTCGCTTCCGTCCCTGCCTGGCGCCGAGGTCAAATACTCCCCGCCCAACGACACCTATGCCTTTGGCGCCGTGCACCTGGGCGCAGGGCGGGTGCTGGTCACCGGCGACAAGGTTCGCCCCCTTACCCTGCTCTACGAACCGGCAATGCGCGCCTGGGTGTCGCTGCCGGCCATGATCATGACGCGCAACGCGCCATCCCTGACCCTGTTGCCCGATGGCCGCGTTTGGGCGGCGGGTGGGACGCGGACCGCCACGACCAGCGAGCTATGGGACCCGGCCAGGAGAACCTGGCAGGAAGGGCCGGCGCTGCCGGTACCGATGGCCGGACATCGGGCAGCATGGGCACATGAGGAAGGCGCGGTCCTGCTGGGCGCGGGCCAGTTCCCCGTGGTCCTCGCCTGGAAACCTGGCGACAGGCAGGTGCACATCGCGGCCCGGACCAGCATGCAGCGCACCGGTGGCGCCCTCCTTGCCCTGCCTGGGGCGCGGGTGGGCATTGTGTCCGGCCGGGGCGCGCCGGACGGCGGCGCCTGGCGCGGGCTCAGCCCGGGGGCGACAGTGGTGTCCCTGGACGTCTCGGGCAAGGCGGGCCGGATCGGCTTACTGCAGCAGGCGGGCAATGCGGCGTTCGCCGTGAGCAAGGGCCGCCTGCTGGCGTTCGGCGGCGCGCCGGGCCGGGCTGTTGAAGAAAACGACGAGGCCGAGTCGACCCGCCTGGCTGAACTGGTGGATCTGGCGACAGGCGCCGCCACCACCTTGCCTGCCGTGCCGTTCGATCTGATCCGGGCGCAGGCTGCGTGGCTCGACGGCCGGTATGCCATGGTGCACGGCCAAGTTGGCCGCAGCGGCACTGTCCAGGGTTTGGCGGTGCTCGATACCGTCGCCGGAAGCTACAAGGTCCTCGATGCGGCGCCCATGGGTAGCCACCAGCGCGTCAAGCTGCTCGGCGCCGATGCGAAGGGCGCCTGGGCGGCAGGAGAGAACGCTGTGCTGTACCGGATCGATGCCGCCAGTGGCCAGATTGGCTCGGCGCCGCGCATGCAGCGCAGGCGCGAAGGTTTCGTCGGCCGCGTGCTTGCCAATGGCACGGTGGTCATCGCCGGCGGCACGGTGGAAGCCGAGGTGGTGGCGAGCCGGCCCGTTGATTGTCCTGATTGCCAGGTGCGCTACATCGGCTGGGGTGAGCAGCTGCCGTCACGCAGGCATGAGCTGTTCAACCCTGCCACCTTGGCCTGGACGCCATCGGCGCCTTCGCGCGCAGCGGGCGGGCGCGCCGCCATCCTGCCGGACGGCCGGGTGGCAAAGGCGGGCGCCTTCGCCGGCCCGCACGCACCGCCCGAGAGCAGTCGCATGATGGTCGAATTGTCGTCCGCGAACGGCGCGGCCTGGCGCACCTTGCCGTGGCCGGACGGCGCGCCGCCCCTGGATGGCGAGGCCACGGTGCGCGTGCTGGCGCCGCTGGGCGACAGCAACATGCCCAATGCGCTCTTCCTCGGGCTGCCCGATGGCGACGGCATCGCCTGGTGGTGGCTGCCATCGGTCGACGCCAGCCCGCTCGTGTGGCGCAAGCTCGGCTTCGCCGCGCGGCCCCATGTGTTCTTGCCTGGCGAAATCGCGCTCGACCCGGCCGATGGCGCGGACATGTTCGCGCTGGGGCACGGCGCCGGAGTCGCGATTTACAGCAAGCCCCGGGCCAGGTGAGACTTGCTTGCTGCATTGCAACATTCTCACTGCCGCCGGGCCGGGCTGAACTGATATACTGGCGCCCCCGCGCATGCGCCCCGAAATGCCCGAAATACAATGATGGAATTAATGCCAGTACCGGCACTGTCTGCCGAGCCGCCAGGCCCCGGGCAGGACGACCACGATACGCTGCAATCGCATTTCCAGGCCGGGATTTCGGCCGACGAAATCGAGCAGGTGTTCCACCTCAAGCGCGCCCAGCCGACCTTGCAAGCCTTCACGGCCCTGTTCCACGGCGGCGCCGACGGCGTCCTGATCCGCCTGCTGGTGCTGCGCGAGCTGGCGGCCGACACCAGCACGTCGGCGTTTTCACGCGCCGACATCAACACCAAATTGTCCTACCTGATCCCGGAAAGCCTGGAAACGGTGCTGATGCGCCTGCGCACGCACGGCTTGCTGGCATGGGATGCGCAGGCCGCCGTGTACCGCGTCACGCCCATGGCGCGCAATGTGCTGTCCGCGCTCGACACCCTGCTGTCCATGGGCCAGGCCGACGACGAAGCCGAAATGGGCTTCCTGCTGTCGCAGGTGGCCGGGGCCCAGGCCGTGGGCGGCGTCACCGTCGACCAGCTCAAGCACCTGCTGGGCCGCCTGGTCGACCTGACCGAAGAATTCCGCGACGCGATCGCCTCCGGTTCCGAATTCCGCCTGCGTACCTCGCAGGCCAAGTGGCATATGGCCTGCGACTGGGTGGAGAAGGGTTCGCAGATCCTGCGCGCCATCACGTCCGACGAGCGCGCCGATTCGGCCACGCACAAGGCCGCGCAAGCCATCGGCCGCGCCCAGAGCGCGCTGCTGAACATGCAGGGCATGTTCTCGCGCGCGCTCAACCAGATCGAACGCCAGCGCGTACACCTTGGCCAGTCCGGCCTGTCGACCACGGACGTCAAGCGCTGGCTGCTGGCGCACGAAGACTTGTCCTCGCTGGCGCAGGGCGCGATCGACCGCCCGGTGATGCCGCTGTTTATCACGCCGGCCGAAATGATCGACGTCGCCGAAACCGAACTGCTGCTCGAACGCCAGGCCGCCATGGGCCAGGCCGGCCTGCCGGCGGGGATGGACGCACCGCTCACCGTCAACGATGCGCCGGCCATCCAGGTCGAACTCGATACCTGGCTGGCGCGCCTGTCCGACTTTGCCAACCTGGGCAACTTCCCCAGCTTTTCCGAAGATGGCCCGAAGTCGGTGCCGATCCAGGATTCGCTGCTGCCCGCCAGCTTTGCCGTGGCCTCCTACCGCGCGTCGATGCTGCCGCTGCTGGGCGACGCCTCCGAGGCCAGCCTGCAGGGCGCCACCGCGCAACTGGCGCGCCTGCCGATCCACTTCACGCCGACCGACGAGATGGTCAAGCTGAACGATCCGCACGTGGCCGCCATGTCGATCGCCACCCTATCCCTAGACCAGGAAAGCGCAACGCCTGATGAATGACGATTCCCAAATCCTGATCGCGCGCCTGCTGACGCACCAGACCCTGCGCCGCGACGACAAGCTGGTCAAGCGCGTGCTGTCGGACGAAATCTTCCGCGCCGAAGTCGACAAGCGCCTGCTCGAATCGGGCCTGAAACTGATCGACAATGTCTACGCCGACCACGTGACGCTGGCGCTGCACCGCGCCGTGGAACCGAAAATTTTCGGCGCCAAGGACATCTGGCAAAACAATAATTTCGGCCTCACGCGCGACGGCGTGGCGCTGCTGGTGGTGCTGTGGGCGCAGATCATCCTGCCCAAGCGCGAACGCCAGGAAACGCACCAGAACGCGGACGACGACCAGAACGACCTGTTCGACAAGGACAAGCCGATGCCGCGCGCCGAAGACACCTCGATCGGCATTTCCTACACCGCGCTGCTGTCCGACTTCGGCGACAAGCTTGGCAAGAAGACGCGCATGGACATGAACCTGGGCGCGCTCTCGCGCATGCACTTCATCGAACGGCGCGGCGACGTGATCCTGGAAGGTCCCTTGCTCGACCTGCTGATGGATACCGACGTGCTCAAGGAGCGCATCATCAATGGCGCCCTGTCCGAGGTCTTCAAGCGTGCTCCGGCCGCCATCGCTGTCGTCGCTGACGACACCGATACCAACATTTAAGGCACGCCCATGTTCCACATCAAATCGCTAGAACTGGTCCACTGGGATTACTGGCAGCGGATCAAGAATATCCCGCTCGACGCCAAGATCATCACCATCGCGGGCCAGAACGGCTCCGGCAAAACCACGCTGCTCGATGCGCTGCGCACCCTGTTCGGCCTCGATTGTTCGATGGGCCGCACCTACAAGCACTACGCGCGCCACTCGGGCCAGCAGACGGCCTGGATCCGCGCCGTGGTCGACAACAAGAACGTCGGGCGCCAGCTGTCGAATCGTCCCTTCCGCAGCTCGGGCTTTTTCAGCGACGACGAAGTCACGCTGTTCTGCCAGATCCAGAAGAACGGCGGCGACTGGAAGCGCCAGTACCTCATGCGTCCGGGGAATGTCGACATCGAGGAAGTGACCGAAGCGACCGACTGGCTCGGCGTGGAAAACTACCGCAAGCGCCTGGCCAACGCGGGCCTGTCGCCCGCCATGGCCAAGGTGCTGGCGCTCGAGCAGGGCGAAACCGACAAGCTGTGCGAATACGCGCCGCGCCAGTTGCTCGACCTGGTGTTCCAGGTCTTCGGCGACAAGGAAGTGCTGGACGCCTACGACGAAGCCAAGCGCCACCAGCGCGACACCGAAACGGAATTGAAGCGCTTCGAATCGGAGCTGGAAGCGTCGCGCACCAACCTGGAAGGCTTGCGCCTGCGCGTGGCCAATTACCACCAGTGGGAAGACCTGCACAAGGAACGCCGCAACCTGCTCGAAGAAGTCCTGCCCAGCCTGGAATACCACGAGGCGCGCGAGAAGGCCGGCTCGGTCAGCAAGTCGCTGCGCGACGCGCGCAAGCCGATGGCGCAGGCCGATTCGCAGCTCGTTGAAAAGCGCAATGCGCTGGCGGCACAGGCCAAGGCCCTGACCGAAGCGCAGCAGCAGGAAACGCTGCTGGAGCAGGAAGCGACCGTCCTGGCCAGCCGCCTGACCCAGGTCAACGGCAAGCTCAAGCCGCTCGACAGCCTGCTGGAACAGAAGGAACGCCTGCAAAAGCTGGCCGCCGATTCCGGCGCCGACATTGCCGAAGTGGCCGCCCAGCTGGACGGCAAGGAAGCGGACCTCACGCGCCAGAAGCAGGCGCGCGATGCGCTGTCGAGCCGCATCGCGGGCGAGCAGTCCACCATCTCCGCGCTGCAGGGCAAGAGCGCCATGCCGGAGCCGGAAGCGGTGCGCGGCATGCGCCGTGCGCTGCGCGACGCGGGCATACCGCACGCCATGCTGTCCGATATCGTCGAAGTCACCGACGCCAAGTGGCAGGGCGCGGTCGAAGGTGTACTGGGCGGCTACGCATCGGTGGTGCTGCTCGAACGCGCCAAGGATGCGCCGGCGGCCTACCGCCTGGCCGAGAAGGAGCGCTATCGCCACTTCATCGTGCCCGAATGCGTGGACGCGCCCAATTCGAAGGACGACAGCCTGCTGTCGGTGGTGCGTTTTTCCGCGCCCGCGCCGTCATGGCTGATCGACCAGCTCTCGCGCATCGACCGTGTCGATTCGGTGGAAGCCGGGTTCAAGCTGTCGAAGGACGCCGAATGGATCACACCGGACGCGTATCACCGCGAACGCCGCGGCGGACGCTCGCTGTTCGTGGAAGCGTCGCGCTACCGCTTCGGCCAGGCCGGGCGCACCCAGCGCCTTGAAGCGCTGCAGAAGTCCTTGCCGGCACTGGAAGCGCAGGAAGACGCGCTGACGCTGGCGATCAGCAAGCTGGCCGCCGAAGTGGGCGCGCTCAAGGCCCGCATCGCCGGTGTGGACGCGGCCAAGGAACTGGCGGCACGCCATGCCGAATTCGAGGAAGCCGCGCGCAACACGGCGCCGCTGAAGGCCGAACGCATGGAAGTCGGTTCGCGCCTCGGCGAACTGCAGGCGCTGACCAAGAACGCCACCGTCGCGCGCACCCGTGCCGACACCACCTGGCAGAACGCGCGCATGGCCTTGTCGGAGGCCGAAGCGGGCCTGCGCCTGGGCCACAAGCGCCAGATCGAGCAGCGTGCCGAACACGCGAAAACGCTGGTGGAACTGCGCCGCGCCTGGCGCCACCTGCCGCAAGGCTGGCGCCGCGCCGCGCGCCGCGCCGCGCTGGTGGCCGAACACCAGAACTCGCACCAGGTCGACCTGCGCGTGACCTCGCTGGAACACAGCCTGGCGCGTGACGACTGGGAGCTCGACGCCACCGTCATCGACCAGCATCACCGCCTGAACGACCAGCTGCATGGTCGCCAGACGGAAACCGACGAACGCCGCTACCAGAACAATCGCGCGATCGAAGCGACCGGCAATGCGCGCGGCGCCTATATCGAACGGCTGCGCTACACCATCAAGACCTACAGCAAGAACATCAAGGAACTCGGTGAGCTGGCCGGCATTGAAGTCAATGCCGATACGGTGCGGCTGGAGAACGACGACGTGCAACTGGCGCAGGCCGGCCTGCACGTGCGCTTCAAGTTCGACGGCAAGGACCAGATCGGGATGAACGACGGCGAAGCGTCTGGCGGACAGCAGGTGATGAAGTCGCTGGTGCTGCTGATTGGCTTGTTGAAATCGGAAGACGGGTCGGGCGGCTTCGTGTTCATCGATGAACCGTTTGCCCACCTGGATATCCGCAACATCCAGCTGGTTGGCGAATTCCTCAAGAACACCGAAGCGCAGTACCTGATGACGACGCCGCTGACGCACAACACCGACGTTTATGATCCGTCGGAGCTGACGCTCATCACCAGCAAGAAGAAGAAGGACATGCCGTGGGCGCAGCCGATCTTTGTGCTGCAGCGGCGGGTCACACCGGTCGCCGCGTGAAGCGATCCGGAGTGATTCGCCCTGACCCGCCAAGTCGGGTCAGGGCGGGAAGCCTGTTGTGATAGAATAAATTCATAAATCTATTCACTTTTCAATTCATTTTTCCTGTTTTGCCTATGATGAGTGGCTAGATTTTTCTATTCATGGGGCGGGCGAAATGGCTAAAAATGAACATATCGACAAGCTCCGGCGCTTGCTCATGCAAAGGCCATTCCGTACTGCGGCACTTTTGGCCGAGTTGGGAATCAGCCAGCCCACCTTTTCTCGCCTCTGGGCAAACATCAACGATGGCCTTGCGCTGGGAGCCGGGCGAGCACGCCAATATGCTTTGCGCCGCAGCGTACCAGGCGTCGCATCTCCTATTCCGATATTCCAGGTTTCTGCAAAAGGCCAGGTAGCGCCGATTGGAAATCTGGAGCCGGTGCACGGCGGCTTTTATGTATTGAAGCCCATGCAAGGGAACGACTATCGTCTCTTTCAGGGAATCCCCTATTTTCTTGCTGATCTGCGCCCTCAAGGTTTCTTGGGGCGCATGGAGCCCGGCAAGCACAGCGATCTGGCATTGCCGGCAGATATATTGCGGTGGACGGATGAGCAAGTGCTCAAGTACATTTCCCGGCGCAGCGAGCATGCGCCAGGCGATCTCATTGTCGGCAATGAATCGTATGCCAGGCATCTCGCAGACGCTGCGAAGGCAAGGGAGACGCTCATCCCCCACAGCGAGCGCACTGCACGCTATCCTGGAATGGCCGAGCATGCCATGCAAGGGGAGCCAGCAGGCTCGTCGGCAGGTGGGGAGCAGCCCAAATTCACCGCGGTTATCGCGCGTGAAGGCGAACGCGATATTGTCGAGCACGTCATCGTCAAGTTCTCTCCTCAGATCGATACAGTGAGTGGCCGCCGTTGGGGTGACTTGCTCCTGTGCGAACACCTGGCGCTCGAGACGCTTGCTGCGCACCATATCGCTGCCGCGAGGACGACCATCCTGGAAGCCGGAGGCCGTGTATTCCTGGAGGTCGTCAGGTTCGACAGGGTGGGACTGCACGGGCGTCGTCCCATGGCAACTTTCTCGGCGTTGGACGGCGATCTCGGCATGCTGGATCAGAACTGGACTTCCGTGGCCCGCGAGCTTGGGCGTCTCGCACAGTTTTCCAAAACAGACGTAGAGACGGTCGAAATTCTCGATCTCTACGGGACACTCATCGGAAATTCGGACAAGCACCACGGGAACATTGCCTTGGCATGGACGCTCGACCAGGGGCACTCTCTACTGGACGCCTATGACATGCTGCCGATGATGTACCGGCCAAATACGCATGGAGAAATCATCCAGCGTGAATGGGTGCCCAATTTAGGCCTGGGTCTCGAACTGAGGCATCTTCCGCTGTGCTACCGGATGGCGGAGGAATTTTGGACTCGGGTGATGGAGGACACGCGAATTTCCCCGGACTTCAGAAAACAGATCGCTGACCGTCATTTATCTACACTTCGGAAATCGGCAGGCGGCGCGCAGCGGGGATGACATCAGGCTTCGACAGATTTTTTCAGCCGGTAGCGCCAGCGCAGCAGGCCGGCGCAATAGGTGGCGAAGTAGCCCGCGGCCAGGCCCAGGCTGGGCAGGAAGAAGATGTAATCCGTGACCCGGGGCGTCGGCAGTCCGCTGCCCTGGTTCGCATAAATCTCGAAGCCCACATACAGCAGCGCCGCAAAAAACTGCATGGCCATCGCCAGTCCCAGCCTGGCGTTCGGCGTGTAGAAGTAGCCTTCCTTGAGCGTGTCGAAGCGCGTCAGTTTCAGCCCCCAGATGCCGTACGCAATGCCGCCGCCCGTGCCCACCGCGAGCCAGCCGAGCATGCCCATGTCATGCACCACCTGCGATGCGGCCACCAGGGCCATGCCGGCAAAAGTCAGCAGGCCGGTGTAGTGGCGCTGCATGATCGAACGCTGGCGCGCCATCATGCCCTTCACGCGTGAATACACGCGCCAGACCAGGAAAGGCGTCAGTACAAGCAGGGCGATAGTCGAGATTTCCATGGTGCGCAGAGTCCGGAGTGGGGGGCTTATTGTACTGGAATTGACTTTCGCAATTGAAGTGCGCAAGATGCAGGATCGCAATTTACCGAGACCACATCATGCGCAAAAGTCTTTCGCTCGTTCCGCTGGCCGTTTCCCTGCTTGCCGCATTCCCAGCCGCCCAGGCGCAATACCAGATGCCGCCGGCGCAGCTGCAGGCCATCGTCGATGCGCCGCGCGCGCCTTCGCTGTCGATTTCTCCCAAACGCAACCTGGCTAGCATGGTCGATTCCCCGGCGCTGCCGTCGATCGCGGAAGTGGCCCAGCCGGAGCTCAAGCTTGCCGGCCTGCGCATCAATCCCCGTACTTACTCGCCGAGCCGCTTCTCGTTCGGCACCAATCTGAAACTGCTGGAAGTCGATACGGGCAAGCAAACCCAGGTCACCGGGCTGCCAAAGTCGCTGCGCCTGGCCGCGTCGGCATGGTCGCCCGACCAGCGCTACCTGGCCTTCACGCACGTGGCCCTGGCCGACAAGGAAGGCGCGTCGGGCGTCGAGGTGTGGATCGTCGACGTGGCCGCGAAAAGCGCAAGGCGGCTGACCGCCCAGCCGCTGTCCTACCTGAGCGGCAGCGGCATGGAGTGGCTGCCCGATTCGAAGGGCCTGCTGGTGCAGCTCAAGCCGGCAAAGCAGGGCAAGGCGCCGGTGGCCACCGGCATTCCCGGCGGTCCAAGCCTGCAGGACAGCCAGAAGGTCGTGGGCAACCGCCAGTTGCGCACCTACCAGGACTTGCTCAAGAACGAGGTCGATGCGACGCTGTTCGAACACTATGCGACGTCGCAGCTGGCCCAGGTGGACCTGGCCGGCAAGGTCAGGCTGATTGGTGCGCCGGCCATGTACCGCGACGTGTCGCTGGCGCCGTCGGGCAAGCTGGTCCTGACCGAAACGATCCAGCGTCCGTTCTCGTACATCGTGCCTGCCAGCGATTTCCCGCACAAGATCGAGGTGCGCGACCTGGCCGGCAAGGTGGTGCACCAGGTCGCCGACAAGCCGCTGGAAGAAGGCCTGCCACCGGGGAACGACTCGGTGTCCGTGGGCGTGCGCAATATCAGCTGGCGCGTCGATGCGCCGGCCACGCTGGTATGGGCCGAAGCGCAGGACGGTGGCGACGCCGCCAAAAAGGCCGACGTGCGCGATATCGTCTACATGCAGGCGGCGCCGTTTGCCGCCAGGCCGGAGGTGCTGGCCAGGCTCGGTTCGCGCTTCCAGCGCGCCATGTGGGGCCGCGGCGACACGGCGCTGGTGGCCGAGAGCTGGTACAAGACGCGCGCCGTCAAGGTGTGGCGCGTCCAGCCCGACAAGCTGGCGGCAGCGCCGGAACAGGTGTTCGCCTACGCGTCGGAAGACCGCTACAACAACCCGGGAACGCCGGTAACGATGCCGGACGCCGCTGGCCGTCCGCGCCTGGTGATCGGCGCCGATGCGACCATCCTGCTGTCGGGCGCCGGTGCGTCGGCCGAAGGCGACCGTCCCTTCATCGACCGCTACAGCCTGGCGACCAAGACGAAGGAACGCCTGTTCCAGAGCGCGGCGCCTTACTACGAAAGCGTGGCCGCACTGCTGGACGAAGGCGGCGCGCGTTTGCTGACGGTGCGCGAATCGCCCACCGAGCGTCCGAACTACTTTGTGCGCGACCTGAAGAAGGAAGGCGCCGCCCAGCTGACCGCGCTGACGTCCTTCCCGCATCCGACGCCCCAGCTCAAGGACGTGCAGAAGGAGCTGATCCGCTACAAGCGCGCCGACGGCGTCGAGCTGACCGGCACCCTGATGCTGCCGCCGAACTACGACGCCAAGCGCGATGGTCCGCTGCCGCTGCTGATGTGGGCCTATCCTCAGGAGTTCAAGAGCGCCGCCGCGGCCAGCCAGACCACCGGCTCGCCGTACCGCTTCAATGCGATCAGCTTCCAGGGCCCGGCGCCGATGCTGGCCATGGGCTACGCAGTGCTCGACAATCCGTCGATGCCGGTGGTCGGCGCCGGCGACGCGGAACCGAACGACAACTACCTGCCGCAGTTGATCGCCAGCGCCGAGGCGGCAGTCGACGAAGTGGTGCGGCGCGGCGTGGCGGACCGCAACCGCATCGCCGTGGGCGGCCATTCGTATGGCGCCTTCATGACCGGCAACCTGCTGGCGCATACGCGCCTGTTCAAGGCCGGCATTGCCCGCAGCGGCGCCTACAACCGCACCCTGACGCCCTTCGGCTTCCAGTCGGAAGACCGCCAGTACTGGAAGGCGCGCGATGTGTACCGCACCATGTCGCCGTTCGACAACGCCGACAAGATCAAGGATGCGCTGTTGCTGATCCACGGTGAGCAGGACAATAATTCGGGCACCTTCCCGATGCAGAGCGAGCGCATGTTCCAGGCGATGAAAGGCCTGGGCGGCACGGCGCGCCTGGTGATGTTGCCGAACGAAGCGCACGGCTACCGCGCGCGCGAGTCGATCATGCACATGCTGTACGAAACCAACACCTGGCTCGACAAGTACGTCAAGAACGCCAAGCCGTAACGGGCAGGCGCGGGGACGGGACTCGTGGTAATGTCATTGCTTCACCTTGAGGAGTGACCAAGCCATGAATCCTGCCCCGTATCACTTCCACCGGGCGCCCGATCCGGTGCCCGTCGACGAGCCCGTGCCCGAGCCTTTCGACAATCCCCATCCGCACCATCCGCCGGTGCATCATCCGGATCACGACGACCCGGTACCCGATCCGAAACCGAGCTAGCCTGGCCTAGTCGAAGGCCCAGGAATACAGCACGTCGAGCGCCGTATTGGTGCCGGTCTGGAACTGCAGCGTGACGCGCCGATTGAGCTTGTAGCGCAGCTTGACCAGGCTCGATGCGCTGGTCGCGCCCTGCTCGAAGCTCAGGTAGGCGCGCCGCGAGAGACGCTTGCCGACCGTGACCACGGTGCTTTCCAGCCCCTTGGCCTGGGACAGCCCCAGTTCGTCCACGCCCAGCGAGTTGGCCAGGCGCGACTGGAAGCCGCCCCCCTGGCCGCCGAACAGGGCGCCGGCCGCCGCCGTCAGCAGGCCCGCTTCATTGCCCGCGATCGCATCCATGCCATGTCCCAGCACCAGCCATGACAGCTTTTCGCTGTCCGGCACCGACGGCGTGGACACCAGCTTGGCCACCGGCGCCTGCGCCGTCCCGCGCACTTCGACGCCCGCTTCCACGTTCGTGTCCGACAGCTGTTCGCCGTCGGGACGCTTGCGCACCGCGCGGATATTGAGCGCCGGGTTGTCCATGGCGCCGCTGAAGGTCAGCAGGCCGCGTTCGATCGTCAGGTTCTGGCCGTAGGCCTTGTAGGTGCCGCTGTCGACGCGGATGGCGCCGTTCACGCGCGGCGCCCTGCCGCCCGCGCTGCGGATCCGCACCGTGCCGGCCAGTTCGGCGTCCACCCCCATGCCGCGCAGGCGGAAGGCGTTGCCCAGGTCGGCCTCGAGGTCCATCGTCAGCGGCATGCCCGCCGCTTCCGGCTTGCCGGCGCCCGGCTTGGTCCGTCCCAGCACGATCACGTCTTCCGACAGGGTGGGGCGGTCCTGCGGCGCCAGTTCGATCAGGGCGCGGTCGGCCCGGAATTTCCCTTCCAGCTCGAATCGCCTGGCGTCGCGCACCAGCGTGCTGGTGCCGGTCACGACCAGGGTGCGGTCCGGGCGCGACAGGATCTCCAGCCGGTCCGCCACGAGCTTGAGCTGCATGGTCGCCTCGCCTTCGGCAAAGCGGACATTGCCGTCGACGTCGACGCGGCCCTGGTTGCCGTCGAAGTGCATGCGCTGCAGCTGCAGCTGGTCGCCCGCCAGGGTCGAGCGCAATTCGCCGTTGCGCAGGTTGATGCCCTGGTCGGTCCAGCGCACCGCCAGCTTGTCGCCGTTGACGGTGCCGGCCAGGGTGGGCGTGCCGATCGTGCCGCCGCCGGTCAGCGCCACTTTCAGCGCGCCGTCGAGTTCCAGCCCGGGCTGGCCGCTCATGGGCGCGAACCAGGCGATCGACCCCATGTCCGCATTGATCGAGAGCGTGAGCGGGCTCGCGTTGGACAGGCGGCCGGAGACCAGCTGGGCGGTGGCGTCCAGGCGGCCCTGGCCGGCGCGCGTGCCGTCGACCTGCACCTGGGCGCGCACCGCGCCGTTGGTGACGTCGGCGCGCAGGTCGAGCTGGCGCAGGCCCAGCACCACCGGTACTTCGGCGCCCACGATCAGGTCGCCCTTTTCGCGGAATACATGCACCATGCCGTTCAGCGCGGGCGGAGCGCCGCCGGCAGCCATGGCGTGCATGTCGACGGCCCAGTCGGCGCCGATGGTCAGGTCGCCGCTGACGTTGTCGCGCATGGCGTTGGAAAACTGCGCCAGGTAGCTGAGCGGCACGCCGGCCGCGGCGCCCTTGCTGGTCCAGCGCGCGCCATTTTTGTCCAGCGCCTGCACATTGAGCGTGCCGTCGGGAAGCTTGAAGACCGCGTCGCGCAGGGAGATGCCGACCGGCTTCATCAGGCCCATGACGCCGGCGCCCGGCGCGGCCACCAGCTTGAGCGGCACCGGCGCCTGCAGCGTGAAGGCGTAGCGGCCCTGGTTGCGCAGCGCGGCCACGGTGCCGGTCCAGGCGTCGCCGCTCCAGCCGCCCGCCACTTCGCCGGCGGCATCGAAGGCATCGCCGCGCGCATTCAGGCGCAGCGTGTGCGCGCCGCGCGTGCCGCTCGTTTGCAGGCGCGCGGTGGCGATGCGGTTTTCCATGTTCGCGTAATCGGTGATCTCGACGTCGGCCACCAGCGGGTCAAGCGCGCCGCGGCCCGTGCCCAGGTTGGCGCTGGCGCGCAGGGCCTTGACCTGGTGATTGCCGAACAGCTTGAGGTTCTTGCCTTCCAGAGCGGCCGTCAGCGACGGCATGGCACGGGTGCCGGACAGCGTGCCCGCGCCTTTCAGTACGCCGCCGAAGTTCGCGCCCAGCGACGCGAGCTGCGGCGCATCGATGCGCCACTCCAGCAAGTCCGTCCCGGCGCCAAAGCTGCCCTTGGCGGCCACGATGTTCGGTCCCAGGTGCAGGTCGACATCGGCATTCGACACATGCTGCGCATCGGCGGCCACCCTGGCGTGGCCCCACAACGGCGAATTGGCCAGCGTGGACGGCTGCAGCGCCACATTCAAATTGCCGCGCCAGTCGACGCCCAGGCGGCCGGCGGCGTCGAAGGCACCGTTGATACTGCCCGGCAGGAAGGCGCCGAAGGCGGCGGGGTCGAAGCGCAGCGCGGTGCCGGCGGCTTTCAGTTCGACGGTGCGCGTGGAATCGAGCCACGCTTCGCCGCTGAAGCGCAGCAGGCTGGTGTTGGCCTTGCGCGCTGCGGGAACCCAGCCCAGGGCATTGGCCTCGACATCGAAGGTGGTGCGCGGCGCATCCATGCTGCCGCTCACGATGCCGCTGGCGGCAATGGCGCCATACAGGTCGCTGCGCACGGCGGCCAGTTGTTTGCCATCGACCTTCCACAGCAGTTTTTCGCCGGGCGCGCCGAAGCCGCCCTTCAGGGTGGCCGTGTTGCTGCCCAGCGCCAGGGCGGCATCGACACCGCTCACATGGGCGGCGTCGGCATGGAAGCGGCCCTTGCCCGACAAGGGCTGCTTGAACAGGGTGCTCGGACGCAGCGCGAATTCGGCGGCCACTTTCCACTGTGGCGCCAGCACGCCGCTGGCGGCCAGGTCGGCATTGATGTCGGCCGCCGGGTAGTCGCCAAAGCTGGCCGGATCGAACTTGACGGCGCTGGCGTTGACCTTGAATTCGCGGGTGCCAACCATGCTGGCATTGGCGGTCAGGCGAATGCTGCTGGCGCCGGCCGCGATGCGCGCGTGGCTCACTTGCAGCAGCTTGTTGTCCAGCGTGGCTTCCGCATCGACGCGCATGCTGGCCTCGGCCAGGTGGGCCGACATGGTCTGGATGCCGTCCTTGCTGGCCACGCGGATATCGCCCGAGATGGCGGTGCTGCGGATCTTGCCGTGGATCTTGCGCAGGTCCAGCCGGTCGGTATGGAGCGCGAAGCCGGCCAGCGTTCCCTGGCCGGTAAATTTTCCGGCGCCGCCGAAGTCGACGACCACGCCGCCCAATCGCAGCGCCGCCAGGGTGCCGTCAATATTGCCGTGTACTGCGCGCAGCGGCAGCAACTGCTGGTCCAGCGTGCCGACGGGGCCCTGGTTGACGATGTTGGCGCTGCCCTTGACCTTGCCGCCGGCGTCGATGCGCAACGCGATCGTGATCGTCAGGTCGGCGCTTGGCAGCGATGGATTGATGGCGGCGGGGTCGATGTGCTTGCCGTTGACCTGCATGGCGCGCAGCGGCACCTGCTCGAAAGGGGCAAGGGTGAGCAGCGCGTCGCCGCTGGACTTGCCGGCCACGCCGGCGGCCGCAATCTGTGTCGTGGCCAGGTCGCCGCTGGCGCGCAGGTTCAGCTGCCCCTTGGGCGCCACCAGCTGGGTCATGCTGGCCGTGGCATCGAGCTTGAACGGCGTCGCCGCCGCGATGCTGCCGGCCGCCCTGGCGTAGCCCCATGGCGTGATGGCGCTGGCGCCTTTCAGCTGCCACTTCTGCTTGCCGCCCGCCAGGTCGAAGCGCACGTCGGCGATGACGGTGGTCGTGCCCGCGTTGGCCAGGGTGACCTTGTTGATGCGGGCGTCGTTCAGTTCGAGCGGGAAGGGCGCCGCGAGGCTGGCCGGCATCCTGGGCGGCTCGCCCTTGCGCAAGGTCTCCACGCGCAGGCTGGCCACGTGCAGGTGATTGATGGCGATGCCGCGGCTCAGGTACTGGAAGGGTGACCAGTCGATCGAGATATTGTCGGCCGTGATCAGCTGTTCGCGGCTGCGAAACACCACCTTGTCCAGGTGCATGGAGCTGTACAGCGAACCGGTGACACCCGTGATGACGATGGAGCCGCCGCTGGCGCTGGCCACCTGCTGCGCGACCGATTGCAAGGTCGATTCGCGGCCCAGGTACCAGTAGGCGCCGGCCAGCAGCGCGCCGGTGACGGCAAGGCCGACGGCAAGGCGGCGTGGCCAGCGGCGGGGACGGGGTATGGTGGCCATCAGAAGGTGAACCCAAGCGAGAAGTGCAGGCGCGCCTTCTTGGGCGCGTGGCCGTAGGCGACGTCGACGTTGATCGGGCCCACGGGGCTGCGCCAGCGCGCGCCGATGCCGTAACCGGATTTCGGCTTCAGGTCCTTGATCCTGTCGGCGGCATTGCCGGCGTCGTAGAAGAAGGCCACGCCCCAGGGCGGCTTGAACCAGTACTGGTATTCGGCGCTGCCGGTGAGCAGGTAGCGTCCGCCGACGATGGCGTCGCCTTCGTGCACGCCCAGTTCCTCGTAGCCGTAGCCGCGCACCGACTGGTCGCCGCCGGCGCGGAACAGGAAGGTGCCCGGCACGCCGGCCTTCTTGGACGATGCCAGCGCGCCGCCCTCGGCCCGCAGCACCAGGGTCGAGTTGCCCGAGAGCGGACGGTAATTGATGAAGCGCGTGTTGAAGCGGATGAAGCGCTCGTCCGTCAGCAGGGGCAGCAGCGCGCCGCCGAGCTGCGCGTTGATCACATAGCCCTTGGTCGGCAGCAGCAGGCTGTCCAGGCGGCGCTTGGTGATGCTGAAGGTTAGCGGCAGGCTGTTGCTGCGGCGGTCGACCAGGCCATTGATGGAGCGCTGCTCGGTCAGGTACTCGAGCGTGAGGCTGCGTTCGAGCAGCGGCGTGCCCCACACGCGGCGCGCGGCGAGTGTGGCCACGCTGGTCACTTCGCCCTGCACGTCGGTGCGTTCGAAGCCGGCGCCGAAGCTGTGGTTGTAGCCTTGCGGCGTGGTCGGATAATAAAAGTCCGCGCGCGCGCTCTGGCGCTTGGTTTCCATCAGCAGGTTGCTCTTCATGCGCAGGCCGAACACGTTCAGGTCGTCGTAGGACAGCTGCGCGCGCGCGCCCGTATTGGTGGAGTAGCCGACGCCGGCCGACACGTTCTTCTGTTCCATTTCGGTCACGCGCACCAGCACCGGCAGGGTCACCGGATTTTCAGGCGGCGGTTTGGGCACCGACTTCTGTTCCTCGGTCAGGTTCTCGATGTCCTCGTCGAGCGAGGCGCCCATGTCGGCCGACACTTCCACGCTCTTGAAGTAACCGGTGTCCTGCACTTTGGCCTGGAAGGCTTGCAGGGCCGCTTCGCTGTATTCGGCGCCGGGCCTGATCTGATTGAGGTTGGTGATGATGGTGGCCGGGTAGCGTTTCAAGCCTTCGATTTTCAGTTCGCCGAAGCGCGCCTCGGGGCCGCTGTCGAGCACCACGCGCAGCAGCACGCGGCGCACGTCGGGGTCGACGATGGCCGACGATTCGGCCAGCTGGGCGCGCGGGTAGCGGGTCTGGATCACGGAGCGCAGCAGGTTGCGCTTGGCCGCTTCCCATTCCGCCTGGCGGAAGCGCCGGCCCACGGGCAGCGACCAGCGCTGGCGCAGTTCGGCGCCGTCGAAGGCGCGCGCGCCGGCGCCCAGGGGCTCGAAACCCTTGAGCACCAGTTCGATGTCGCCCACCAGCACCGGTTCGCCCGGGTCGACCAGGATGCGCGCGACCGGGACGTCTTCCCGGGTATCGAGTCCGGACGAGACGCGCGGCGAGTAATAGCCTTCGGTGGCGATCAGGATTTTTGCCTGTTCCGGCGCATCGCGCACCAGGCGCAGCAGCTGGGCCTGGTCGAGGCGCGGATTGCCGCGCCAGCGCACCAGGTCGAGATTGTCCTCAAGCAGCTCGTCGAGCGGGGACGGCGCCTGGATATCGATGGTGTAGTCGACACCCTGGGCCTGGACGGACAAGGTGGACAGCAAGGCGAACACGCTCACGGCAATATGTGCCAAAATTCGTGCTCGCCGTGGCAAGTGCGTTGAACTTGCAGAAAACATGTCGCTCCATAAGGAAAATGCTCCGTGCATCTTACCGGAATGCGTCAAATGATGGCGAACGTCTAACATTTCAGAAAAAGATACCATGCAAGACGCCGATTCCGCGCTGGTCCTGTTCAGCGGTGGCCAGGATTCCACCACCTGCCTGGCCTGGGCCCTGGAACGCTACGCCCGGGTCGAGACGATCGGCTTCGACTATGGCCAGCGCCACGCCATCGAACTGACTGTGCGCCCGGCCGTGCTGGACGGCCTGCGCGCCCTCAAGCCCGGCTGGGATGCGCGCCTGGGCGAAGATCACATGGTTGATCTGTCCCTGATCGGCAAAATTTCCGACACCGCGCTCACGAGCGACGTCGCCATCGCCATGCAGGACAATGGCTTGCCGAATACCTTCGTACCGGGACGCAACCTGCTGTTCATGACGGTGGCCGCCACCCTGGCTTACCGGCGCGGCCTGAACGTGCTGGTGGGCGGCATGTGCGAAACCGATTTTTCCGGCTATCCGGATTGCCGCGACGATACGATGAAGGCGCTGCAAGTGGCGCTCAACCTGGGCATGGCCACCCGCCTCAAGCTCGAAACGCCGCTGATGTGGATCGACAAGAAGCAAACCTGGCAACTGGCGCAGGATGCCGGCGGCGCCGCCCTGGTCGACCTGATCCGCACGCAAACGCATACCTGCTACCTGGGCGAACGGGGCACCCTGCATGCCTGGGGCTATGGCTGCGGCCACTGTCCGGCCTGCGAATTGCGCGCCCGCGGCTACCAGCAGTTCGCCAGTGTATGATGGGCCTGAGTATTTAATTGAATTGAAACATACCCAGCCACCATGCGCCTTGCCCTCCTGACCGACCTGCATGCCAACCGCGAAGCGCTGTCCGCTTGCCTGGCGCATGCCGAACAGCAGAAAGCCGACCAGTTCGCCTTCACGGGCGACTTTGTCGGCTATGGCGCCGATCCGTCCTGGGTGGTCGACACCGTGCGCGACTACGTGGCGCGCGGAGCGGTGGCGGTGCAGGGAAATCATGACTTTTCGGCCACGCGCGAAGCGCGCCCCAGCATGCATGCCGAGGCGCGCGAAGTGATCCAGTGGACGCGCGGCCAGCTCAGCGCCGAGCAAATCGGCTTCCTGGCCGAGCTGCCGCTGACCTGCGTAAAAAACAACAATCTGTTCGTCCATGCCAGCGCGCACGATCCCATCAAATGGGAATACGTGACCGGGCTCGAGGAAGCCGAACGCAGCCTGGCGGCCACCGATTGCCACATGGTGTTTTCCGGCCACGTGCACGCGCCGGCCCTGTACCGGCGCGCCGACGACGGCCGCATGGGTTCGCATGTGCCGGCCCCGGGCGCCCGGATTCCCGTCCACGCCCAGCACCAGTACCTGGTCATACCGGGGGCGGTGGGCCAGCCGCGCGACGGCAACAGCGCCGCCTGCTATGCCATCTACGACGACGTGGCCAACGAGCTGAACTATTTCCGGGTGCCCTACGACCATGGGGCCGCCGCGCGCCGGGTCATTTCGGCGGGCCTGCCCATCGTGTTCGCGATGCGCCTGATCGAAGGGATCTGACACAACGGCGTTGCATCGCCCCTGAGGCTGACGTACTATCGACAAAGGCCGCCCCATCAAGGGGGCTGGCCCCCGCCCGACATGGACAATGCCGCCACCCCCACAGCAGCAACGCAAGCCAGGCAGCCAGGCTGGTCCGGTCCGCTCGCGCTTGCCGCCCTGATGCTGGTGCTGGGCCTGGGGCTGACCTGGCAGCTGTGGCGCGATTCCGAACGCCACTCCGCCGAAGCCATCCAGGCCGAATTCGATACCCGTACCCGTGAAGTCGTCAACCAGCTTGCCCTGCGCGTGGCCACCTACGCCCAGAGCCTGCGCGGCGTGCAAGGGCTGTTTGCCAGTTCCGAAATGGTCAGCCGGCGCGAATTCGCCGGCTTCGTCCAGGTCCAGGACCTGGAAGCGCAAACCCCGGGGCTGCAGGCGGTCGGCTATATCGAGGCGGTACCGGCCGCGCGCCGCGCCGCGCACGAAGCGCGGGTGCGCGCCGAAGGCTTTCCGTCGTACGCCATCAGCCCGCCCGGCGAACGCGCGCTGTACACCCCCGTGCTTTACCTGGAACCGTTCGCCGGTCCCAACCTGCGCGTGTTCGGTTTCGATTCCTGGTCCGAGCCGCTGCGCCGGCGCGCGCTGGAACAGGCGCGCGACGCCAACCAGCCCGCCATGTCGGGCAAGCTGGCCTTGCTGCAGGACGGCGGCAAGCGCCAGACGCCGGGCTTCCTGATCGTGCTGCCGGTGTACGACAACGCGCTGCCGCACGCCACGCTGGCGCAGCGCCGCGCCGCCATCCGCGGCTGGGTGTTCGCCCCGTTCCGGGCGTCGGAACTGATAGGCGCGCTGCCGGCCGGCGTCACGGCCGACCTGGCGATCGAACTGTACGACGGCGACCGCGCCAGCGAGGCGGCGCGCATGGATGCCGGGGCCTTCAGCGCGCGCCATGCCCAGGTGCTGTTGCGCAGCGAGCAGCGCATCGGCATCGGCGCGCATCGCTGGACCCTGGCCGTGGGCGCCTTGCCCGCCTTCGGAGCGCGCCTGGAGAGCGAGTGGCCGCGCATCGTGCTGGGCATCGGCGTGGCCGGCAGCGTGATCCTGGCCCTGCTGGCGGCCATGCTGGCCCGTTCCAGCGCGGCGGCCAGCGCGGCCCTGGCCCGGGCGCGGGCCATGGCCGGCGACCTGGCCAAAGGGCAGAAGCGGCTGCTGTCGATGGCCGACGCCGCCAAGCGCGACCAGGCCATGGTCAGCAGCATCCTCGATTCGACCATCGACGGCATCCTGGTCGACAATGGCGAACGGCGCATCCTGGTATCGAACCAGCGCTTCCGCGAACTGTGGAGCGTGCCCGAGACGCTCGACATGGCCGGCCAGGACCACGCCCTGATCGACCACATGGTGGCGCAACTGGTGCATTCGGCCCCTTTCCTGCACAGCCGCTCGGTGCAGTACAAGGACAGCCAGGCCCACCGCGACCTGCTGCGCCTGAAGGACGGGCGCTATTTCGAACAATTCACGCGCATCGTCATGCTGGGCAGCGAGCCGGCGCGCCTGTGGTCCTTCCGCGACATCACCGAACGCAAGCAGATCGAGCAGCGCGAACGCTCGCACCGCCACGTGCTGGAACTGCTGGCGCGCGGCGCGCCCCTGCACGGCATCCTGGACGCCGTGGTGCTGGGCGTGGAAGCGACCAACCCGGGCATGCTGTGTTCGATCATGCTGCTCAGCGCCGACGGCCAGACGCTGTCGGCCGCGTCGGCGCCCAGCCTGCCCGAGTACTTCCGGAGGGCCATCGACGACCTGCCGGTGGGGCCGCACGAAGGCGCCTGCGGGGCCGCGGCGGCCACCGGGGCGCGCGTGATCATCGAAGACATCCAGACCCATCCCGACTGCCTGCCCTACCGCGCGGTGTCGGAAAAGGCGCAACTGGCCTCGTGCTGGTCGCAGCCTATCCGCGGGGCGTCGGGCCGGGTCATCGGCTCGTTCGCCATCTACCACCGCAGCACGCACTACCCGAGCGCGGCCAACGTGGTGCTGATCGAGCAGGCGGCGCAGCTGGCGGGCATCGCGCTCGAACAAGCCCAGGCCGCGCTGGCCCTGCGCGCCGGCGAAGAGCGCTTCCGCAGCCTGTACGACAATGCGCCCGTCGCCCTGTGGGAGCAGGACTGGTCGGCGGTCACGGCGGCCGTGCGGCGCCTGCAGGGCGAGGGCGTCACCGATATCGGCGCCTGGCTCGACGAACGGCCCGACGAAAGGGCGCGCCTGGCCGCGCTGGTGCGCATCGTCGACGTCAACGGCGCCGCGCTGTCGCACGTGGGCGCGGCCGAACAATCGGCGCTGGGCATGGCGCAGCTGTTCGGCGACATGACCGAACCGTGTTTCGCCGACGCCGTGGCGGCGATGGCGGGCGGGGCCCAGGTGTTTTCCTGCGACGCCAGCTTCCTGCGCCTGGACGGCAGCGGGCGCCAGCACGCCCTGACCATGCTGGTGATGCCGGGCCATGCGCAGCTGCTCGACTTCGTCATCGTGTCCACGGTCGACATCACCGAGCGCAAGCGCATGGATGCCGAACTGCTGGTGCTGGCCACCACCGACTTCCTGACCGGGCTGCCGAACCGGCGCGAATTCATGGCGCGGCTCGACGACGAACTGGCGCGCGTGCAGCGCAATGTGGCCGACTGCGCGGCCGTGCTGATGCTCGACATCGACCATTTCAAGGAAGTGAACGACCGCTACGGCCATGCCAGCGGCGACGCCGTGCTGCGCCACCTGGCCGGCCTGATGAGCGCGGGCCAGCGCAAGATCGACACCCTGGGGCGGGTGGGCGGGGAAGAATTCGCGGTGCTGCTGCCAGGCGCCAGTGCCGAAGCCGCGGCGGCGTATGCGGAGCGGCTGCGCCAGAGCGTGGCCGATTGCCCCTTGAGCAGCGAGGGCCAGGAAATCGCGGTCACGGTGAGCATCGGCATTGCCGGCATTTATGCACGCGACATGAGCGCCGACGCCGCCCTCAAGCGCGCCGACAAGGCGCTGTACCGCGCCAAGCAGGCGGGGCGCAATCGGGTCGACAGCGAGACCGATACCGAAGTCGCCTGACGTAAAAAAAGCCGGTGGTGCCGGCTTTTTCGTTTCTGCTCGCTGCTGTTTATACAGCTTGTTCCTTGACCCGGTTCTTGCGGTTGCGGCTGGCCAGGTACCAGATGATGGCGACCGGGATCAGGAGCGGCAGCAGCAGGGGCGACATGGCTGCGGCCACCACCAGCGCCGCTACCACCAGGGCGCACACCACCAGCACGCCGACGCCGGCAAACACCACCGCCAGGATCACGCCGACGATCGCCGTGACCGCCAGGCCGATCAGGATGCCGCCACCGGCTGCCAGCAGGCCGACCAGGGCGCCGAAGGGGCCGTCAATCTCGTCGCCGTCGAATTCGACGTGCATGCCGGAGTCGGTCAGGTATTCCCAGAACACCATGGCAATGACGAACATGACGATGTAGGGGGCGATCTTTTTCATGGTGTGGCCTCTTCTGGTGGCGGTTGGTATGACTGCACTGTATCGCCCGCTACCTGCCGCTGCCACCGGATTGCGACAGAAGGGGCTTTCGGCAGGATAAGCGGAAGCAGCCTCCGACGAATCGGAACGGTAGAAGAGTGTCTTTAACTAATTTTCCACCTTGCATTGCGCTTCACATTGCCTATACTGAATGCCTGCTCTATCGGATGGGGATTCATGATGCAATTCGTTTACTACCCAGCAGATCACCTGGCATTTTCCGCGTTCGGCGACATCGCTCGCCAGCTTCGCATGCTACTCAGTGGCGGTGGCCCCAAGGGACCGCCGTCGGCGCCACCGGCGATCCCGCCGATCATCATCACGCCGTACAGCTACCAGGTACCGGCACCGGCCATCGACCCGCGCAATACGCCTGCGGGGCCACCCCTGCGGCCGCCCAGGGGACCGGACTGGCGATTGTCATCGCTCCAGCTCCAGTAAGCCCGGCCCGCCTCTGGCGGGCTTTTTCATCGTGGAAGGTGTTCATTCGGACGATGGACCCTGGACGCCGCCTGGTCGTCCAACTTCATGATTAATTCTTCCCGAATAAATGCGCCCGCTTTCTGGACGTCGTAGTCGAGTCCCGTTCGCAGCAAGGGCGTCATGTCAGAACAAAAACCACGGTCTTGAAGACGCAGATCGAGATGAGCCAGAAATTCCTGGCGAAAGATCATTGTGTTCTCTTCGCTCATATAGTGCTGGAAGCACTTTATAACGTCGGCGGATTTCACTTCTTCCGTCATCCTGTTGGCAAGGGCCCAGTAGAGATCAAACAAGTCGCGTCCCTTTGCGCGCTGGAATAACGCACGCATCTTCGTTCCGAGCAGTTCGTGAATATCGAAAGACGGAATGTCCGCGGACAACTGCTTGCCTTGAAAATGGACGGAAAAAGGAAATTCCGCGATTGGCAGATACGGTTGCCGTTCCGTGACGTTTGCCTCAACTTCGATTGTCAAAGTTCTTCCAGGCTCGGTAACGGACGGAACTTCATAAATTACACGAAGAATTCGTGATGGCTTCGCCATGTTCCGGACCGCGAGCTTCGAGGTTTCCCAGCCCCACGATTGTTGTTTGCCCAGGACGTCGGACAGAACGCGCTTTATTGCTGCCCGAATGTGCTCTTCTGGCCTGTCGCCAACGACAACAAGGTCGATGTCCTCGGAATAGCGCGATGCCGGCGCCAGGTGCACCTTGTGAAGGACAGTGCCACCGCGCATGGCGACCTGTTCGGATAGGAATGTGTCGCTGAAAATCGCGACCATGGCTCGGCAAAGAAGCAAGTCTTGCTCAACTTGGTACAGAACCGGCCAGGGCACTTGTTTCTGATGCAGGAGTACATCCTGGCGGGTAAGCGGCGTCATGAGAGTTCCGAAAGGTCAGTGTTGATTATTACCGACCACCTGCCGGACACGGGCAATGTCGCTCGCGCGCCATTGAACTTATGGTGTTCGAGCATCACACGATTGAGCTTCTGGGGCAGACAGTCTTCCACTAGCTGAGACAAGCCGGATTGGCCAAGAGTTTCGAGGATATATCCCAGGCGTTGAATCGTGGAGGTTTCACCTTCTGCCTGAAGTGCCTGTCGAAGCCCTTTCCTGGAAAACCGAGAGAGCATGCCCTTGATTGCCAGAGTCGCGCGGCCGATGCCACCAGTTCGGTAAGCATATCGAACCAGGTCCAGTGCGGTCACCTCGGGCGTACTGACGTTCAACGGCGCAAAAGCATTTGATAATCGGGATATGGGCGCCTTTCCGGCATGCTTCTTGACGAAGAACTGCACACGAATGCGTCCAAGCTGTAGCGCGCGAATCGGCTTGTCGGTCATGACCTGGACTGTCTGGACGGCTTGGTGCGAGGAACCATATTCGGCCGCCGCAGAAAGCAGCGCCAGATAGTATGTGCCTCGATGTGCGCGGAAATAGGCATCCAGCCACCACGAAGCCGGTGGCGCACCCATCGGGTACTGTTCCGGGCTAACGATGAGAAAAAAATCCTGCCGCGGCGCAACCCGAACTACCTGGCCTTTCAGCCGTTTCAGCTGTGCCCATGCGGCAATGATCGACAGGCCCGTGTCTGAAGTGAGCTCTGACATCGTGAAAGTCACTTTTCCTACCGATTGACAAGCTATGACGAACCGCTGGGCGGCGTGGACCTTGCGCGGCAAAGGTGCTGGAGAACTGGAAGCCTCGGGTAGATTAACCATTTGCATATCTTAGTGTCGTACGCTCGTTTATGCAAATGATGCACGATAGTGATCCAAGTCCCACCCACATCGGTGCCAGCGCCAAGGTGCGGCCGCCGAAATTGGTCTATCATTCACGCCTTCGGGATTTCTCCCAGCTTGACAGAATGCGCGACATGAACGAACACGAACACGAACACGAACCCGAACCCGACGACAACGCACAGGTCCAGGAACCACGCCTGTGGCAGGGCAATGGCTGGACCGCGCGCGTCATCAAGAATGAAGACGACGAAGGCTGGGCCGTGGCCATGATCAAGGATGGCGAGCCGGAACCGGCCCTGGTCGGCCCCTGGACCATGGGGCGCGACAAGAAGAACCCCAAGCCGCTCGACACGTCCGCCTTCCACACCCTGGTCAAGACCGCGAACGAAGTGCTGCGCCGCCATGAGCAGCAGCTGCACGCCCAGCTTCACAAGAACACCGTGGTGACCGTGGACGGCGCCGACATCAAGGTTGCCCTCGATATCGTGCCCGACGACGAGCATCCCTACGCCACCCTGTCCGCCTTCGACGACGCGGGCGAGCGGATTGCCCAGGTGCGGGTGCCGGCCGGCTTCAAACTGTCGCCCGCCAGCGCCACGGCCTGGATCGAAAACGGCTTCCGCAACCCTTCCTGACCTGCTAGTATTTCCCGAGCGCACTATTAAATGGGAAATCCGATGGAAGACCGCTTAAACCGGCTCGAAGCAGTGCAGGCCATGCTGCTCGGGATCGGCCAGATATCGACGACTTGCAGCGACATTACCGAGTTCGTGGGGGCGGTGCACCGGGCGCTGGGGCGCATCATGTATGCGGCCAATTTCTATGTCGCCCTGTCGGACCGCGAAGACGGCACGGTGCGTTTCGTGTATTTCGTCGACGAGCGCGACCCCACGCCCGACCCCGCCGAAAAAGTGACGCTGGCCTCGCCCGACGAGTCGCCCACGGCCTGGGTCATCCTGAACCGGCGCAACCTGGTGATGACGGCCGACGAGCACAATGCGCGCCTGGGCACGCAAGGCCAGACCTGGGGCCAGGGCACGACCGCCGAACACTGGATGGGCTGCCCGCTGCTGGACCACCAGCATGAAGCCCTGGGCGCGATCGTGATCCAGAGTTACGATGCCGAACATACCTTCAGCGACGAAGACCAGGCCCTGTTCGCGCTGATCGCCAACCACGTGTCGAACACGCTGCAAGGCTTGCAGAGCGTGGACCGGCTCGAGCGCGCCGTGCAGGAGCGCACCGCGCTGCTGGCGCATGAAGTGGCCGAACGCACGCGCGCCGAAAACGTGCAGCACGCGCTGTTTGAAATCGCCAGCCTGTCGGCGTCCGCCGTCGACGCCGAAGCGCTGTCGGGCCGCCTGCATACCATCATCAGCCACCTGATCGTGGCCGAGAACTTCCTGATCGCGATGTACCACCCTGAAACGCGCGAGATCAGCATTCCGTATTTTGTGGACCAGATGGATGCGGAGGCGCCGGTCAAGCGCTTCGACTACGGGATCGGCATGAGTTCCTATGTGCTGGCGTCGAAGCAGGCCAGCCTGCACGACGCGGCCAGCTACGGCCAGCTGGTGGCCGAAGGGAAGATCAACGAACCGCTGGGGAATGTGAACATCGCCAGCTGGATGGGCGCGCCCATGCTGGTGCACGACCAGCCCTACGGCGTGATCATCGTGCAGAGCTACGACCCGGCCATCATCTACACCCAGGCTGACCTGGACCTGCTGGCCTTCATGGCCAGCCACGTGGCCGTGGCGATCGCGCGCATGCAGGCCGACCGCGCCATCCGCAAGGCCAAGGACCATCTCGAAAAGCAGAACGCGGCGCTGGAAGAAGCCATGGGCGCGCTGCAGGAAGCGCAGTCGGAACTGGTGCGCCAGGAGAAGCTGGCTTCGCTGGGCCGCCTGGTGGCGGGCGTGGCGCATGAAATCAATACCCCGCTCGGGATCTGCGTGACGGCCACCAGCCACCTGGTGCAGGAGCTCAAGCTCACGCGCGAGGAACTGGCGGCTGGCGAAATGACCGAGGAAACGCTGGCCCAGTTTTTCGACATCATCGACCAGTCGCTGCGCATCATGACCACCAATACCCAGCGCGCGGCGGCACTGGTGCGCAGCTTCAAGCAGGTGGCGGTGGACCAGTCGTCGGACGATATCCGTTCCTTCAATCTGAAGACTTACCTGAACGAAGTGCTGCTGTCGCTGCAGCCCAAGCTGAAGGGGCGGCCGGTGAAGGTGGAAGTGAGCTGTCCGCCGGAGCTGATGCTGGAAAGCTTCCCCGGTGCGGTGTCGCAGATCGTGACGAACATGGTGATGAATTCGCTGGTGCATGGCTATGAGCACGAGCAGCCGGGGAAGATCACGATCGCGGCGCGCCAGGACGGCGCCAGCGTGGTGTTCGACTACGGCGACGATGGCGCGGGCATGGACAAGGCCACGCTGGGCCAGCTGTTCGATCCCTTCTTCACCACCAAGCGCGGGCAGGGCGGCAGCGGGCTGGGGGCGCATATTCTTTTCAACCTGGTGACCGGGCCGCTGGGTGGAACCGTGAAGGTGGAAAGCAAGCCGGGGGAAGGCTTGCAGTACCATCTGCGCTTTCCGATGAACCGCAGACCCGCCAAATCCGTCATTCCCGCGTAGGCGGGAATCGATAGCACGCATGAGCTCTACCTGCCGATACTCTTTAGTGTTTGGATGAGATGATATGAGATTGAGCCGTCTCCAAAAAGCCTTTTCCATAGTGGCATTCCTGGTTTGCACAGCGTGGGGACTCACAGCTGCACTTGGCATAGGCGCGATTGACGTATATGTCCGCGATCGAATGGAGGCGCCACCACATGGGTACCGTGAGGTAGCGACATCAGAACAATTGGTGGACCCGGTGCAAGGTTTTTACTTGCACGCGTCCGCAGTTGCGCCTTTCGTCGTTCGGCTCGAATTTGGATCGAATTGTGGCATGCTCTGTGGAGGAGGGCGAACTGAATACTTCCTTTGGTTCCCAGGATTTGTCAAACGCGTCTATGTCGCTGATGTGTGGGTTTCGTAAGATCGTGTTACATGTTCACGTGGGAGATGAAGTAGCCGTTCAGCTTCTTCCATGATTTCACGCGCGTTTTGGCAATAATTCTGTACTCATTCTGGCCTCGCAGGTGTTCAGTTAGAATGTTCGATTGAAAAATATATGAGGTTGCTGACATGCTCAAGGCTATGGCAAGAGGTGCTCTTCATTAGGTAATTAACTAATGGAGAACACAGTGAAACGACAGTTGCGCCTGAAAAGGGCCTATGGCCTTAACGAAGAGGGTATTGCGGATCTTCCGCGCAAAATATCCGGGACCAGTGTGTCTCGAGTGATGATTGGAAACGACAACGGCTGTTCTTATTGTTTCCCCCACGGATACGAAACCATCAATAGCCATCTTGGCAATCGACAGCGCTGCTGGAAGCGGCAGCGAAAAACGCAATGGAAGTGACGCGTTAATCTGGGCGTTAGTCCGGCCAGCGGCGGTTGATATCGATCGCCTTGTCGATATTATCGATCAGCAGTTCCACATACACCGGGTCCAGGTGCTGGCCCGATACTTCGCGCAGGTGGGCGACCACTTCGGCGATCGGCCACGCATCCTTGTAGCAGCGCTTGTGCGACAGCGCATCGAACACGTCGGCCACGGCGACAATGCGCGCGTACTGGTGGATGTCGGTGCCCTTGAGCCCTTGCGGATACCCGCTGCCATCGAATTTTTCATGGTGCTGGTGCGCGATGACGGCGGCCGCGCGCAGGATGGGGCGCGTCGAGCCATCCAGGATCGACAGCCCCACCGTGGGGTGCTGCTTCATGATTTCCCATTCGGCCGCATCGAGCTTGCCCGGTTTCAGCAGCACCGCATCCGGCGTGGCGATCTTGCCGATATCGTGCATGGGCGCCGCGTGCATCAGCGTGGCCGTTTCATCGTCCGGCATGCCCGAGGCCTGGGCCAGCAAATGGCATACCTGCGACATGCGGCGCACGTGGTTGCCCGCTTCGTTGGAGCGCGATTCGACCACGTCGCCCAGGCGCATGATGAGCTCGGCCTGGGTATCGGTGATTTCCTGGGTCAGCAGGATATTGTCGAAGGCAATCGCCACGCCCGAGCAGAACACTTCCAGCAGCTGCGCATCGATATCGGAAATATGGTCGACGCCCTTGAGCACCAGCAGCGACGCCTTGCCGCTGGCATTCGGGAAGTAGCCGACGTAGGTGTCGCCATGCAGGCGCGAGATGCGGTTGCTGCGCGCGTCGTCGAGCTGGGCCATCAGTTCCGGCCCCAGCACGAAGGCGCCGGTGTCGCCGATCTGGGCCAGCACTTCGTATTCGGATTCGCCGGTGATCACGCTGGCGCCTGCCAGGCGCAGCAGCATGCTCTGCTCCAGGCGCAGCAGGGCCACCACTTGCTGCAGCAGGCCGCTGGCGAAGTCTTTCAGGTTGCGCTGCTGGAAAATATGGGCCGAGGCGGCGATCACGCGCTCCAGGCCTTCGCGGTAGCTCATCTGCAGGCGGCGCGCTTCTTCGACCTTCATGATGTCGCGGTAGGCGCGCAGGGCGGCGAAGGTGGTGGTGAACAGCTTGGTGCGGTCGAGCTCGGTCTTTTCCTTGTAATCGTTGATGTCGTAGTTGACGATCACACGCTCTTCCGGCGCCTGGCCCGGCTGGCCGGTACGCAGCACGATGCGGGTGAACTGGTTGTTCAATTCTTCGCGCATCCAGCGCGCCACTTCCAGGCCGCTGTCTTCCTTCTCCATCACCACGTCCAGGAACACCAGGGCGATATCGGTTTCGCGCGACAGCACTTCCTTCGCTTCGGCGCCGGAAAAAGCATGCACGAAGGTCAGGGCGCGGCCGTCAAGGCGAAAACGGGACAGCGTCAGTTTCGTGATGTCATGAATATCCGGCTCGTCATCAACAAGCAGAACCTTCCAGGGTGCCAGTTTGGGCGCAGCTGAGGACAAAAAGGACATGAGAACGAGTTCCGATACCGTTGATTTGCACGTCGACGAAGGGGCAGCGCATCGCTTTGATTGTAGTATGAGCGCCTTCTATTAACAACAGGCAATATTAAAGCTTTCCTTGGAAAGCAACATGGGAATTTCATAATTATCATTTTTGCCTGTAAGTACATTCGGCGTTTAACAAAGCGATACAAAATCGGGACGAAGCAGGGCTGGAACTCTGTGCGAATGGGCGTATATTGGTAGAACGACTAGATGAAACGCAGGAAAGGAATTGCCATGAATATCTTGATCAAACAGGCCGCGCTGGCGGCCATGCTGCTGATGGTGGCCAGCGCCGCAGCGGCCGGCGCCAGCGTCACCTACAAGGATCCGGAGCGCTTCGCCGACGTGCCATTTGCGCCGTGGGAACGTGAACAATTGCTCAAGGAATTGACGGCCCATTTCGACGTGCTGGCCGCGCGCCTGCCCGCGGGCCAGACGCTGGCGGTGGAAGTGACCGACCTCGACCTGGCCGGGCGCATCCACCCCAACCGCATGCACGGGCCGCTCGACCTGCGCATCCTCACCGGCGGGGCCGACTGGCCGCACATCACGCTGCGCTACACCATCAGCGAAGGCGGCAAGGTTGTGAAAACGGGAGAGGAAAGACTGTCCAACATGAGCTACCTGCAGCGCCAGAACCGTTACCGCAACGACAGCCTCAAATATGAAAAGCAGATGCTGGACGACTGGTTCAGCGAGACGATCGCGCAGCGTTAACATATCCTTACAATGTCGAAAGGCATTGTTTTTCAGCCCGGGTATATTGGGGCGGGCATCATGTGATGCCGACAAAAGGGATAAGAAAATGAAACCTGTTCTGCGACAAGCCGCCATGGCGGCAGCGCTCCTGTTCGCCGCTGGCGCGGCTTCGGCCGGCGTGACGGTCACCTACAAGAAGCCGGACCAGTTTGCCGATGTGCCGCACGCACAGTGGGAGCGCGAAGCCATGCTCAAGCGCCTGACCACCCACTTCAACAAGCTTGCCGACAGCCTGCCGGCCGGGCAGCAGCTCGAAGTCGAAGTGCTCGACATCGACCTGGCGGGCACCATCGACAGCAAATTGCGCCAGGGCGCCATGGATATCCGCGTGATCAACCGCGGCGCCGACTGGCCGCACATGCAATTGCGCTACACCATCACCGAAAACGGCAAGGCCATCAAGACCGGCGAAGACAGGCTGGCCGACCAGAACTACGCGCACCGGCCGAACCGCTACAAGAACGACGAGCTGCGTTACGAGAAACAGATGCTCGACGACTGGTTCAAGGCCAGCATCGCACAGCGTTAAGAGGCAAAAAAAAGGGCCCGGGATCGCGCCGGGCCCTGAACAGGCTTTGTAAGCCCGCGTGAATATCCCCCAGGCGTCCTCGCTCTCCTCCTATTTCTTGATCTCGATCTTCTTGATCGCTGCCATCACATCCTTGATCTTGTAGTCCGACGGCACGCTGAACAATGCCGCTGCCGGTTCGTCGCGCTTGAGCGACGCCAGGCGGTAAGTGCGTTCGCCGCTGCGCGGATCGCTGTGCTTCGAGTACAGGGTCACCTGCAGTTCCGGCGCATACCAGGTTTCGGTGGACACCACGATGGCATTGCGGTTGCCGATTTCGCCGGCCGGAATTTCATAGCTGCGCAGCTTGCCCTGCGCTTTCACGCCATCCATGTCGCGCGTGCCCAGGTCCTTGGAACTGCCCTTGCCGGACCAGCGCATGTCGCCGAACGCGCCCGCGATCACGGGGCCGAGCCGTTCGCCCAGTTCCACACCCGGCATCGGACGGCCTGCCATGCTGGTGGCCACACGGATGCGCACGTCTTCGCGGATGCGGGCGCCAGGGTCGCCCTCGTTGCGTTCGATGCGCTTGACGATGACTTCGTGGTCGCCGTCGCGATGGATTTTTTCGACGGCCACGCGGGCCCGTTCGCCGGCGACACGGGCTTTGTCGCCGGCCGCAGCTGCCCGTTCCGACGCGATCCGCGCGATCTCGCGATGCGATCCGATCTTGGTGCCCGTTTTCGTGTTCGGGTTCAGGATGTAGGTGGCGCCCTCGACCGGATCGTGGATGGTGATGTTGCGCAGCTTGCCGTCGGCGCCGCTCACTTCCTGGCGCGAGCGGCCGGCGCTGTCGCGGTAGTGCAGGGTGGTGCTCTTCCTGCTGATCTGGTTGCCGTCGGCGAGGTTTTGCAACTGCTCGCTGACCGCTTCGCCGCTGTAAGGCGCGTTCTTGACGACGCGGGCGCCATGCAACATGGGGCCGTGGAAATTGAAGGCTTCAAAGACATGCGTGTTCTCGCCACTGCCCCTGTCGTCGCTGTCGAAGGAGTCGGCGTGGAAGGCCACGGCCGCTTCGGACGGCGACTCCAGGTTCTCGGCGCGCGCCGGCGCAAAGGCGGCGGCCAGCAGGGCGGCCATCATCAGGTATTTGGTAGTCATGTCATCCTCTTTCAGGGGTTGGTGTTACGGAATTGAAATCAGGCGCAGGGCCAGCGGCGCGCCATCGCTGCCAATGAGCAATTCGGCGCGGACCGAATCGCCCGCGTTTTCGGGATTGACCGGCAAGCCCAGCGACGCCAGCGCGGTGCGCGGCACATCGGTTTCGACCATGCGCGGATTCGGTTCCTGCTCGATGCGTTCCAGGGTATCGAGCGCGATGAAGTCGCCCCGGTCGGCTGCGGCCGGGATGGCGACGCGCGTATCCTGGACCGGCGCGTGCACGGTCAGCACGAAGGCCAGCACGGCCACCGCCATGGTGCTGCCCACGCCCCCGGCCACTCCCCACTGGGCTGGCGACAGGGCGTGGTACCAGCGCTGTTGCGGATGGCGGGCGGCAAAGGCCGCCATCAATTCCTTTTCCACGCCGCGCGGCGCGTCTAGGCCGGCCATGGCACCGCGCAAGGCATCGAAAGCGGGGCCGGTGGCGGGATCGCGGTAGTTATCGGTATTCATGTTCATTTCCTTCGCTTTATGGCGCACCAAGCGTTTCGGGGCGGTGGGCCGCCAGGCGCCTGGCCAGCGCGGCCCGGCCGCGCGACAGGCGCGAACGGACGGTGCCGATATCGACCTGGCAAATCTCGGCGATTTCCAGGTAAGACAATTCATGCATTTCAAACAGGATGACGGCGTCCCGGTAGTGGGGCGGCAAGAGCGTGATCGCACGCCGCACCTGCTCGGCCAGTTCGTCGCTGAGCAGGCGCCGCAGCGGCTCGGCGGCGTCGCTGCCGCTGTCCGGGGCATCGTCCTCGCCCTCCTCATCGTCGTACCGGGCCAGGCTCTCTTCGCGCTGGCGGGGATGCTCGTGTTTCAGGATCAGCTTGCGCGCCACGCCGAACAGGAAATTGGGCAGGGCGCCGCGCAGGGGATCGAACTTGAAACTGTCGGTCAGCAAGCCCATGAACACTTCCTGGACCACATCGGCGGCCGTGTCGGGCGAGCCGCAGCGCAGGGTCGCAAAGCGGAACAGCGGGCCCTGGTGGCGGCGGTACAGCGCCTGGAAAGCGGCGGCGGTCCCACAGCGCATCTGGCGCAGCAATTCGGTATCGGTCGTGGAATCGGTCATCGTCATCATCGTGTCGTCAATGCTATTCCCGTCCCGACCCCAAAAAGTTCCAACTTTTTGCACCAGGGTCAGTCGATCCAGTTGGTGCGGGGGAATTTGGCGCGGAAGTCGTCGGGCATGGCCACGACCTGGCTGGTGCGGTAGTTGTAGAAGACGAAGCCCGATTTCGCCATGGCGATCAGGGTCTTGTCCTTGGGACGGGTAATGCGGAAGGTGATGTCGCCGCCGTATTTGTTGAAGTCCATGACGCCCACTTCGAACAGCAGCTGGTCGCGCGCGTGCGCTTCGGCGCGGTAGGTGGTGGCCAGGTCGGTGACGATGATGCCGGTGCCGTCGCGCTCCTGCTCGGCCACGCCGAATTCAAACAGGAAGCGGGCGCGCGCTTCGGAGATCATGGAGATCATCGAGTCGTTGCCCAGGTGGTTGGCGCCGTTGATGTCGGTCACCCGCACCGTCAGCGGGGTCGTGTAGCAGTATTGTTCTTCGGGGAAATCCAGCTGGAGCCTGGCCATCGTGCACTCGCTTTCATGGGCAAATCCCCATTCTAGCGCTAAGGCGCGGCGGCCTTCTCGATACGGTACACCTTGCCGCCGGAGGCCACCAGGTACAGTTCGCCCGCGCTGTCGCGCCCGAAGGACAGCACATTGCCGACGTCGCCGACATTCCAGCTCACTTGTTCGCTGACGCCGCTTCCCGTGTACAGGAAACTCTTGAGGTAGCCGGCGCAATAGTCCGAGTAGAAGTAGCGCCCGGCCAGTTCGGGAATCGCCGCGCCGCGGTAGACATAGCCGCCCGTGATCGAGCAGCCGTTCACGTCATTGCTGCCATGGTCGTATTCGAAGGCCGGCAGGGTCAGCCCGGCCTGGTTGCAATTGCTGGCGTTGTAGCACAGCGTGCCTTCCATGGTGTTCCAGCCGTAGTTGAGCCCGCCCGTGGCCGCGGCCACGATGTTGACTTCCTCGCGCCGCTCCTGGCCCACGTCGGCGATATACAGGCTGGCGCCGTCGAAGGCGTAGCGCCAGGGATTGCGCAAGCCGTTGGCCCAGATTTCGCCACGGCGCGAACTCATGCTGACGAAGGGATTGGTGGGGGGAATGATGTAGGGCGACAGCAGGGTGGCGTTGCCCACGTCCAGGCGCAGCAGCTTGCCCAGCAGCGACAGGTAGTTCTGGGCATTGCCATTGGTGTCGCCCCCGCCGCCGCCGTCGCCGGTGCCCAGGTACAGGTAGCCGTCCGGCCCGAACGCGACCAGGCCGCCGAAATGGTTGGTGAAGCCCGGATGGGCAATCCGGATGATCTGCAGCCCGGATCCGGCGTCGGCCACGTTCGGCAGCGCCGATGCCTTGTGGCGCTCGATGACGATGTTGTTGTTCAGGTCGGTGAAATAGAGGAAGAAGTAGCCGTTGCTGGCGTATTGCGGGTGGAAGGCGATCGACAGCAGGCCGCCTTCGCCGGCCGTGCTGACCCGGGTGCTGATGTCGAGGAAGGGCGTGGGCAGCAGCACGCCGCCGGATAGGATGCGGACCCGGCCCTGGCGTTCCAGGATGAACAGGCGCGCGTCGGCGGGCGGGGCGGCGACGAAGATGGCGCCGTTCACGGTGGCCACTTCGCGCAAGGCCAGCGCCAGCGGGGCCGCGCTGTAGCTGACGCTGGCCGCGCCGGCGGCGCCGGCCGCGAGGGTCACGCTCTGGGTGGCGGGGCTGGGCGTGTAGCCCAGGGTGCCGTTGACCACGCGTTCGGCGGTGATGGTGTAACTGCCCGGATCGAGCGAGCCCAGCGTTTGCGTCTGCGCCAGGGTCTGGCTGAAATTGCCGGGACCGGTCACGCGGACCTGGGCCGCCAGGCCCGCCGGCAGGCCGCTGACCGTGACGGCCAGCGTGGCGAGCGCCGGGGCCGGCGTGCCGGGCGAACCGCCACCGCCGCCGCAGGCAGCAAGCAAGCCCATGGCCAGGAGCAGGATGAATACGCGCGCGCGGTCGAGCAACAGCATGGCAGCCTGCTATCGGAAAAGTGAATAATTGTGACCACTCTTCACTTCCTGCCCCGAACCGTCCTGCTGACCGTATTCGTCTCTGACAGGCGTGACTTCCCCGCCTGCATGTGGCTTCTTGCCAGATGCAGTGCCGGACGTTGCCGTCCGACTCGCCACGGGTAGCGCGGTTTGGCCGCAGGAATTGACTGCAGCGCCGGTTGCGAGCCGTTGTAGATTGATTGCCGCATTGTGGTCCCGGTCGTGGTCCGTACCGCATTCGCTACAGCGCCATGACCGTTCACCCAAGCCCAATCGCGCATGCTTCCAGCCGCAAGCCGAGCACAGTTTGCTGCTGGGATACCACCGATCCGCCACAATGATCTGCGTGCC
>Ga0187843_10000100_pt1 | contig 68617 bp, 77 predicted proteins | sample SpaLakP09_SKY_43_FD_134516 | JGI IMG/M metagenome (GOLD analysis project Ga0187843, IMG submission 134516) | Oligotrophic lake water microbial communities from Sparkling Lake, Wisconsin, USA - SP09_SKY_43 | ecosystem: Environmental > Aquatic > Freshwater > Lake | place: USA: Sparkling Lake...
TAAATAGGGATTAGGGATTAAATAGGGATTAGGGATTAAATAGGGATTAGGGATTAAATAGGGATTAGGGATTAAATAGGGATTAGGGATTAAATAGGGATTAAATAGGGATTAAATAATGCTTTTGATATAATTGTTCATATACTTGCCAAATTCGCAAAGTCCAAACTCAGTATAATGTCCCAAATTATCAGACATGACTTGTTCTTGTGTATATTGACCTAACGCATCACGGGGATTGATAAAAGGAATGTTGTGTTTTTCGCAAATTTTATCTAATAGACAAACTAAATTATTTCGTGAATCAATAAATTCACCGTCTAATTTTGAATTATAATGTGAAACAATAACAATTTTTCTTGGATATAATAAATTTTGAATTTCTAGTATATCATTTTCAATTTCTTCATCATTTTGGTTTTCAATTGTATAATTATCCAAAATATCACGTGGTGTATTATTATTAAAAATAGAGAATCGTTTATCTACACAAATATGATGTAACATGTAATTATTATGAATATATTTCTTACGCGAGCATAGTTCAATAATGAAAACCTTGGTATTGTCGAATTTACATTTATAATGATTATCCATATTTATACCAATGCTTTTGTCAATCGCTGTTCTAAAACATAAGGTATTGTATGGCGGTGGAATTACGATTTCTCCTTTTAAAAAACTTATAAGTTGTAATACTTCTTTTGTGGTATGCGTATAACTAATTAATTCATTTAAATTGGTGTTATATTGTACTTTATTGAAACGACATGTTCCAAATATGGTTACATGGGTATATTTTCTATTAATATAAAATGCGTCGCCCCATTTACAAACATTATCCCACCACATTGTTTCAACACGTTCAAAACCGAATTTTTTTAAATATTCATCGATTTCATTAATAAGAGCACAATCTTTATAAACATAATCACTATTGACTTCAGTATAAATATATTCTACTTTATGTAAATAATCTTCCATACCTTTTAATGCTTTTAATTCCGCACCCTGAATATCCAAATTCAGAAAATTATAATGAATATCGTATTTGTGAATAATGTCTTTTAACATTTTTGTATCTGTATAGAAGGAATCCACATAATTAATTTCCGGATAAGAGGTTTTATGTAAACCAAAATCAAATATAGATGACGATATTGTATTATTTGATATATTAAATTTAACTGTTTCATATTTATCAGAGACAATGGCTTGTTCAATTAATATACCAGGATACATATTTTTACAATATTCTACTTTATCTTTTAATCCTTCTATCCATAAAATTTTATTTCTTGGTAAAAAAACTTCATAGTGGCGTATTTCTTCACATTCATGAGCACCGACGTGTAATATTCCTTTCAATTTTATGTGATATTTCGCTATTAATTCATATAAAATCAACATGAATTATAAATAGTATTAAACAAATATATTTATATTATATTATATTTTATATTTTATATTTTATATTTTATATTATTTACCAATTTTTTTATAATTCGAATATAAACGAAATTGAAATAATTCTTGTTGAACAAAATAATGAATCGTATAAATATTTGTTGCGATTTTTATTTTTTCTTAAAGAAACTCGTGACAACTGCGTTACCTTCTTTTTGATTATTTGATTCGCGTAGAAACTCATCAAACAATAACGCCTTGACCTCCTTGTTTTTCAAAGTCTCAATTTTATCATCTAATTTCTCTGGATCGACCGTCTTTTTTAATTTTTTGATTTCCATATTTAATTTATCGACTTTTCCCTTTTTCTTGTCCATGATCCACATCTTTTCAAGAACCAGAGCAAACACTTGTTGGACGGGTTTCATGATTTGGTTCGTAATATAAAACGAATAATCTATTTTTATCTTGTTTTCACGGATAAAATTAGGTGTTTCTATTTTTTCGCCTTGTAACGCCTTTTTGTCCGCATTGTGGATATATACAAAAGGTATTCGGTCCCCCGGTCCTGGTTTATTCCCGGGATCGCGAGCGGTGATCCGATCCGCCAACACTTTGTGCGCGATTTGTTGCGGATTTTTGTAACCACTGCGTAACGATTTGGTAATGATTAATTTTTCAATCGGGTATTTCTCCTCGACGATATTTTTCAAACAATGTCGTAAAAACTCTTTTGCCTTGACAATATCTTTTTCCTTCATTAAAATATCAATGATCCCTCCATAAATATCCTTTACTATGGGCGCATTATCTCGGCGTTTCAAAACAATACCCATTTCCTTGCGCTTACCTTTGTCCGGGTCGTGTTCATAGAGCATTCCTACATATCTCTTTTTCGATAACAAACAAAATGGCATGAATGTTTTTTCATATTCTAAATCATGAGGACCTTTCAAAAACTTGGACGCCAAATGACCTGCCTCTTGGGCTAATTCAATCGTTATTTCTAATGCGTCTTTGCCTCGAATGGGTTTTCCATCTGGCGTTTGTAGATTGAACGTAAAGAATACAGAATCCGTGTTATGAACAATCATATTTCCAATTCCTGCGGCGAAATGATGATTTTCGGTTGTCAAATCATATACATATCCTTCATATGGGATTTCTTTCATTGAAATGACATGACAAGAATGTAACAATGAGATTTCATCTGTAGTAATACATATTTCATCTTTAAAATACAATATGGCAAAATTTATATGACAACTATTCAAATAATTCGTATAGAACGCCGCATCAAGCATGGATTTAAATAGTTTTGTTTTTGTAATATTCATATTAGTGGGGTTTTCTTTTTGCTCCACTTTTTCTAAAAGTGGATTATGTAGTAATTCAGTGCCAACTTTTACATCTTTTGGAGAGATTTCTTCACCCGAATTCAATATTAATGAATGGTCATCTGTTACATCTACCATTCCGGTATGTGTTAATATCCGCATCATTTTTTTGTGAGATGCTAATTTATGACGAATCACCCGATGTAATTTGGTCCATCCTTTTTCTGTCCATGTTTGAATATCGTATAATTCACAAACTTCTTTTTCTTGTTTTCCAGGTTCTAAACATTGCGTCCATGTATTTTTTCCATATTTGTTTGCCAATTCATCAATCGTACAAATATCAAATGTTTCATTTGTCTTGATATACACTGGTGTGTAATTCGCAACACTGTCGCCGTATATATATTCCGCTTTGGTAAGCACGGGTCCATATTTTTCAGTTTGACAAATGGAATCACCGTAGCATTCTTCTATGATTTTTTTGGCATATGTCAATAAGAGACGACCTGTCGCAGTCGTCGACGCCGCCACATCTTTCTCATAAAAGGTACTCGTTTTCGCACCACATTGTCCATAAAGAGAATTCGCAGTTACTTTGTAGCCAAGTTGTCTTTTATCCAAGACGTTTTTCATAAATTCGTCCGTCTGTTGCGGAATCAGTTTTCGCGTTGATTTTCTTGCCGCCAATAATTCATCCAAAATAGACGGCATAATAGCTCGCGTTCCATTGGGAAATTGCGCAAACCGGCAAATTTTATAACCGCATTTGATTTTTTCCGCCGCAGAGGTCGCCGATTTTCTTTCATACTTGTATGTATCATAGGTGATATTTACATATTCGTATTCCACCAGGTTGTCGTATATGAAATTTCCTTCTGCGTCTTGTTCGCCAGTCGTTTCAATTAAATCACCGTTTAAATCATATTCTTTGGTCCATACTTTACTGTCGTGAGACAAGTTTTCACTCATCATGGACGACGGATACAGCGACGCATAATCCACGCATGCCACTGGATTGTCTAAATACAAGTCACATTTGGGATCCAACACAATCGCACCTTCATAGCCTTCGTCGCTTTCGGTTTTTTCCATCACTGGCATGAGCGTCTCTTTTTCCCGGCATTTTTTCGCCACATAACTGGTGAGTTTGATGCCTTGACCTCGCAAGATAAGGAAACTAATCGGCACACTACAAATTTTTGACATTTCAATATAACCCGTCATGACATCTACTTTGTTCATCAAATAATGGACCAAGTTACAATCTTGAATACAGTATTTCGCAATAATTGCGCGTTCATTCTGATCACCATTGGTCATCCTAAATATATCCTTTGGAGTGACATCATCCTTGGCTAAACACCATCGTACCTTTTTTGTCATATCCGGATTGATCGCACCTCGTATTTCAAATTTTCCACTTGTCTTATCTACATATGTCACAACAAATTTTTCGCCGTCTTTATAGTAATCAACCGAATGACCTATTTCTTCAAAATGAATATAACTACCGACCAATAATCCGGTTAAATTTGAGCTTTGTATCAGAGTCGTTTCGTCGCCCTCAGCGCATTCATATTTTTTCACATAATCACCGATAAAATGACCAGCAACGTAATCTAATTTGTATGATGTCAAGTTTTCTTCACGACGAAAGAAATTATACATATCCACTTGAATTCGTCCATTCATCTTGATATATTTCAAATCATGCTGACCACTCGCAATTTGAATACTACTTTCCTCGATTTTATATCGCCCGTCTTCCAAAGTGGCACATAATTCATCCGTGTTTCTTGAGAGTCGCAAGAATTCATCCGCACAATAATTTTCCTCTGCACGTCGTACCATGAACTCATAATCAAAACCAAATATGTTATAACCAATAATAATATCAGGATTTTCCTTTTGTATTAGATTTTTCCACGCTAAAAGCAGATCTTTTTCAGTTTTATACGTTTCAATCACAGCATTGTCTACACTAGCACAAGTATTGACAACCGCACAATGATTCAAATAGGGTTCTTGGTCTCCGTATTTTAAAAAGGTTGACCCAATAAACGTAACACGGTCGCCTTGTAATTTGGGAAAGAATGAATTCAAAGAAATATTTAATTCGGTTAATTTGGTTTCGCGAGCGTATTTTTTATTGGACAATACATCAATGATCGTGTCTTTTTTATCAACCTTTTCTTTTTTTGAATAATATGAATGGTAGTAAAACCCGGCATCATCTTCTTCTTCATTCATTTTCTCAAAAACTTCTTCTATTTTGAGTTGGTTCTCCAGGTCCGCGACCCCATCGTCCAGTTTACGCACAGGTGAAACCAACCATTTCTCAATACTTGTTTCCAAGATTTTTTGGTTTTTTGGAGGACTCTTGGGATACACCAGATCAATTTCAATCATATTTTTGTATCCAAATGCGGATAATACTATATTTCTCAACACGTCTTTACATTTGTCTTTGGTTTCCAGCGCGACATGGTTTTTCTCAAAATATTCAATCATATTGGTTGCCAATTTTTTATACGATTTTATCGGCACCGGGAAATCACCGTGACTACTACTGGCTTCAATATCAAAACTACATATTTTATAGGGGACTCGGTCCTCACAAATATTTAACGGAATAATATGTATGTAACTAATACGGAATTCATAAGTACACGATGTCTTTTTGTCATTATTGATTTGTATTGTTTTCTTGTTTGGCAACGCAACCCAACCAGACGGACTAATATCCATAATGTGAAAGAAACGCAATAATGGAGGAATATTGGCCTCATACAATTGGGTCTTGGTCTTGCCGTATAACCAACCTCCGACAATTAATTTGCGGTCTTTTCCATACCATAAATTTTTGACCTTATTGTAAGCAGGCATATTGTCAAATTTGAAACAAATGAATTTATGTTCTTTTCCACCGTCAAACCCATATAACTTTTTTTTCTTGACGAATTTACAGTCGCAAATGGAATTTTCGTAATATTTTCCGATTCTCTTTTTGATTTCATTCAGAAAATTTGTTTTAATTTGAGTGGTCCAAAAATCGTCGACTTTTACATAAAAGAATGGTTTAAAATCCTCAACAATTATGGAGCATGTTTCGCCCTTTTTGTTAATACCAAACATTTGAATCAAGAATTCTTGAGAATCAATACGGGATTTATTTTGGGGTTCTTCTTCACTCCCAGAGGATGATGACGCCGATTTTAAAATATTAATATTAAAGTCAAATAAGCGAAAGGATTTATCCATTTTGGTTTTGTCTGTTTATGATACTATAAAGACTTGTGTTTATTTCATTTCAATTTTAAAATTCATATTTTATTATTTTGAATAAAATATAAAATTATTTGTGTTTTCTGCGACTACTATGTTTACGTCCGTATTTACAATGTTGTTTTTGAGAAAATCCGCGGGGTCTTTTACAATTAATACTTCTTTTGTATTTCAATGACCATTTACCACCACGTTGTTTTCGTTTATTTTTATTTTTTTGACTGGTGACCTGTATCTTTTTGACACCCTTTTTTTTGGAAATTTTATCTTCAATCCATTTGATAAAAGAATCAGTAGATCTCTCTTTTATAGGAGATTTCCAATCTTCAAATTCCTCCACCTGATTTTTGGTAACATGTCTTAAAGAAGGAAAGCCTGCTGGTTCGCTTCCCATATTTTGTAATAAAGGAAATAAATCTTTATTAATACGCAATGTGACAACGTCATCATTGTGTTTTATATGGTCATGGTCATTTAATTTATTTGGTATATTGTCCCATTTTGGTATCGTAGAATTACATGGACCACAACCGTCCATATAGACAAATAAAAAAACATTTTTACCATTTTTTAAAAGTTTATTGATTTCATCAATGATATGTTGGTTGTTTCCGTTATGATTATCTTGAATAATTAAAGATTTCATTATAATATATTATTATAATATTATTATTAAACAAGAAAAATTATTTTTATAAATAATATATATGTTGGTTATTATTTTTATAATGATAGTATTTTTAGCAGGATTGTATTTTTGTATGAAATATAGTCCCGATAGAATATTTCAAGAAGGTTTTGAAAGCAACGAATTAAAATATCCTAGATGTCCTAATATATTAATACAAAATGGCTCAAAAATATATTTATATAATTCAAAATTGGCAAAAATACCAGGAGTTAATCCGATTCAATTTGATAATTTAGAAGATTATACAGAATTCATGGAATGGCAACGTAATGAAGGAATACGCTGTCCTGTTTTGTATTTACAAAAAACATACGACACCCAAGGTCAATCCGTATATAAAGTTCGACCAGGTGTTACCGAGCCTCAGGGCGGATTACCACCAGTAATTGTAAATAATCAGTCGGTGCTTAGAAACCCAAATCCAACAAAATTAATAGACGCGGGGCGCAATGACCCACCTTATAATACAAATTCAACGCCTTCGTATGATGAATCTAGTTTTTATGTAGGATCGACAACCCCTTTAGACAAAATGGATGAAACCCAAAATGGATTATTGTATAGTCCAAATGCGATGGATGATAATTGGGGTGGTGCCAAATTTACGCAAGCATTGGTTGACCGTGGTTATTATGCCGACAATGAAGTCGCGATTCGTGTAGCTTAACAACTCATCATTCTCATAAAAAATATTATGTGAATTTACAAATCATCACATAATATTTATACTTATACAGAATCCACAAATTTCATGATTCCATTTAAGGATGTTTTAGATGCGCCTAATTTATTGATGTTGTCTAATAGTGCAATATTTGCGTTTTTCGATTCTTCACTATCATCTGTCTTTAGTTTCAATAAATGGTCCAACATTAAATAGCTAACGTACTCGTCGGCGTTAATTACTAGATTTTCATAGTTTTTCCTGTATTTTTTAATCAAAAAGGTGTCTTGCATTTTAATGGTTTGTTCGCCAATCGCGTTGGCTACATTACCCGAAGACCCGGCAACACCAGCATTCGTACTGGGTTCGCCGTTGTCGGTTGTTTTACTGCTTGTATCCGTCATTTTTACGAAACCTTCCAATAAATTATTTTGAATTTTTAATGCGCCTGTAGCAAAGTAATAGAATAAAGCCAATACTACTAAAAAACCAATTATTTTTAACCAATGGTCACCGCCACTCATTTATATATATCTATATATTTAACATAATAAAATTTTAACATATTCATTTAACACAATAAAAATTTCTTAATATTTTGAATAACTGTTTTGTTTATTTTTCTGGTTTGATTTTTGGAATTTACATAGGATATTTGATTTAAACAATCATTGTTTTCTCTTAATTTATTCAATAAATTCGGCAAGGTTTGATATTCTTTTAAAATCGCAATCGCACTTACAGAACTAATTCCGGGTATTTGACACAACATGATTTCACCAATGTTTTGCGGAGTAACATTTTCCTTCTTAACCTTTTTAATCACCACACAATAATCCTTTTCATTTGCTTCATTGGCATCAGTTTCATTATTATCAACAAGAGGTTTATCAGTGGTAATGGTTGTTTCTTGAATAACTACATCTGTAGGATCAGATATTGGTTTTGAAACAGGTTCGCTCAACGCCTCGACCTTATTTTTGTAATAAGGTTTTTTGTTTTCAATATCACATTTTTTCATTTTATATGCCATATTACAAATCACTAAAGAAGTCTCATCAATAGTAAATGTCCTTAATACTGAAAACCCCTTATAATGATTCAGTGAAAACATGGCGGAATACATTGAAATCTTGTCGATCCGGTCCTTGAATAAAAATTTACTATTCAAATCACCCTCAATCAAATATATGATATTATGGTTGCTAAATGGCGAACCGTTTAAACGATACGATTGTTCCTCATATCTACCGTCTTTTATACTAGATGACAAATCCCGAATACTTTTTCTCTCTATAATCAATCTTTCAACATTGTTTTCATCATAAATAATGACATCTCCTAATGGCAAGTTTTCACTTACAATAGTAATGTTTTTATAGGAAGGGCTGATTTCTAAATAGTATTTGATTAATTTAAACATTTCTTGTTCGCGGATATCAACCTTAATGATCATTCTTTGCGCAATAATATAATTACTAATTTAGTTATTAAATTATTTTTTTACTAAATGTATTATTTTTCCTAAATGAAAATATTCCGTAATACAAAAAAATACACAAAATAAAAACGAATTACATTATACCACGTCTGGCATATACTTGGTATCTGGTACCTTGTACTGGACGTCTGGTAGTTAATAGTCTCATTGTTAATAAGGATGGTATTCTTTGTGGAGCACGTTTTAAGTAGTTACCCATGTTACCTCGTTGCCAAGTAGTACCAAAGGTAACAATACCTGCCTTTTTGTTACCACCTAATGAACCACCACTTTGTTCGGTTCTTGAAGCGATAGTGTTAGTATATGGGTTTGATTGAACGAACATTCCAACTGGCATATTTATATATACCTTAAATATTATATTTTTCAAAGAATGGAATATTATATAAAAAATTATAAATTATCATAATACTATTTTTATTTATTATTTTTATACTCATGAGAGAAACCCGGATTTCCTAAAACTAAATGAAACATATATGAAAACAATATAAAGCTATGGTAATAATACATATATAGTTTATTTGCCAGGTTACAGCATAATGAATCAAGAAGACAAAAATATAATACGCGACGATGATATTATTAAAGGAGAGGATGGTTTAATATTCAATCCATACAATCCGGGTAATGTGGAGATTACATTGAGCGAAGTTCAATCTATTCTCACTAAATATGGTGTTCCCAATATTGTTCATAACTTGAACTTGTATAAACGCGCTTTTGTTCACCGGTCTTATACCAAACGACCTCATATTGAAAACGCGTCTCAAAATATTACGATCGTGGATAGACCGCCTGATTGTATGCCATTGAAAACAAAGTCGAACGAAAATTTGGAGTTCCTTGGAGATGGTGTATTGGAATTAGTAACGAAATATTATTTATACCGCCGTTTTCCCAAGGAAAACGAGGGGTTTATGACAGAAAAGAAAATTGCGATTGTCAAGAATGAGGCAATTGGAAAGATCGCACTAGAAATGAAGTTACACAACTGGTTGATTCTTTCTAAACACGCAGAGGAAAAGAAAATCCGCACCAATTTAAAGAAATTAGGATGTCTTTTTGAGTCATTTTTAGGTGCGCTGTTTTTGGATTTCAACAAGATAGATGTGAAGGATGACGAAGGGTGGTTTAAAAATATATTTGTCACCGGACCAGGATTTCAAATCGCACAAAAATTCGTGGAAAATGTGTTTGAAAAACATATTGATTGGATTGCCTTGATTCAAAATGACGACAATTACAAGAACATCTTACAGGTGAAAATCCAAAAGGAGTTTAAGGTCACACCGCATTATTTGGAAATAGAACATGACTTGGACAATGGATATAAAATGGGTGTTTATTTATGCGTTGGACAACAAGTATATAATTGTAGTCAAACAGAGGCATTACATATTGACATATTGAAAAATTTTGGCGCGATTCGTGAATCTATTGAGAAAAACGAGGGAAAAATATTTTTATTCCTGGGTGAGGGACAACATAAAATCAAACGCAAGGCAGAACAAATTGCTTGTAATGAGGCAATCCAAAAGTTGGATTTATACGCAGGAAATGTGGAATGATTATAGCGTATTTTTATTTTCTTCTTTTAGATTTTTTGTTGGATTTTTTACTTTTTCTTGATTTACGCACTTTACGGCTTTTACGTCGTCGTCTAATACCGCCAGAAATATTACAACCTTCAGGACAAATACCATTAATACATTCTTCACAAATTGATTTCTTTTTAGAAACTTCTTGCACTTTACTTTGTAATAAAGGGATTGTTGGTCTACTGTTTGGTTTCACATTTGATGATATTGGCGTAAATGGTGGTGAGAAATATTTTGATTTGTATAAAATTATAAAATAATTTAAAACACTAAATTAAAAAACTTATATTTATATATAAGTATGAGTGATGATATAAAAAATGATGGAAGAAAAAATCCTTTAGAGAGAATTATAGAATCTTTAAGAGTAAAACCAATTGTCACTGAATTTGATGAAAATAGAACCATTAAAATAGTGATTCCTAAAAGACGAAAAATAAAATTTGCCGATGACCGTGAATTAAATTCCGATTTTGATATTGAAGCATTACGCAGTAAATTAGCGTCAAAAAATTTAACTAAAGTCACAGTAAAAGAGACAGTGAAATTGGGAGAGCGTAAAGTTTCACCTATTACTGAAAAAAAGGAACCAGAACCAGAAACCGCAGTAGAAACAAAAACAACAACGAAGGTCAAGAAAACGACCAAACCTAAACTGACATTGGTTGAGGAAGAAGAGGACGAAACTGTCTATGTTCCTGAAAAGAAATCCGAAAAAGGAATTGTTCTTGATACTGAAGAAAGACCAACTACACGAAAAACGCAAAAGCCTCCCAAAGGCGAAAAGGTATTGACCGAAAAAGAAATGGAACTCCTGGATAATGCTAAAATGGTAGAACGATTACCACAACCAAAACAACATGTGGATATTAAGGTGTCCAGTTATTACATGAATAATCGCGAAATCTTTGTAAATTTTATTAATTCACTGTTTCAACCATATCGTGACCAAATCATCAATGATTCGAACCCAGTTACTTGTGAAAGTATGAATCAAAAAACCACAGGTGAAATTGCCTTATTGACTCACCAAAAATTAGTCAGGGATTACATGAATATGTATACGCCTTACCGCGGGTTACTGGTGCTCCATGGGTTGGGTAGTGGTAAGAGTCGAACTTCTATTGCTCTCGCGGAGGGTATGAAGAACACCAAAAAAATTGTGATCATGACTCCCGCCTCATTACGCCGAAATTACATAGAAGAAATCAAAAAATTCGGCGACTCAATTTATAAAACTAGTCAGTATTGGGAATGGATTTCTAGCGCGGATAAACCAGAATTAGTCGATGCTTTAGTCTCCGCACTGAATTTATCAAAAGAATACATTGAGAGAAAAAAGGGTGCCTGGTTAGTGAATGTAAAACAGACACAAAGCAATATTGACGATTTAATGCCACCTGAATTGAAAAGTTTGAATGAACAAATCGACAAAATGATACAAACCAAATATAAATTTATTAATTACAACGGATTACGAAGAGCCAAATTAAAGGATATGACAAATAATTTTGAAACCAATATTTTCGACGACGCTGTCGTAGTGATTGACGAGGCGCACAATTTAATCAGTCGTATTGTGAATAAACTGGAAAAAGAAAAGGACATTCCATTCAACAATAAGGGGAGAAAAGAGCGCGTGTCACAATCTCTTTCACTGATTTTGTATGAATTATTAATGAGCGCAAGTAATGCGCGTATTGTTTTATTATCGGGAACACCTATTATCAATTACCCCAATGAAGTCGCCATATTATTCAACATGTTGCGTGGTTATATTAAAACATGGGAATTCCCACTTGATATCAAAGGCGGTCAAAAAGTCAGCAAAGAGTTATTACAAGAAATATTCAAAAAAGAAAAAATATTGGATTATATGGATTACAATTCAAATAATAAGAAATTAATTGTCACCAGAAATCCTTTTGGTTTTGAGAATAGAGAGAACAAAGACGGAAGTTACCGCGGGGTGACAAATAGTAAGAAAGAGACGACCGATAAGATGACTGGTAAAACGGTAATGGTTGATCGTGGTGCTATCGGAGATGATGAATTCAAGAAGAACATTATACATTTATTGGGCAAGAATGGAATAGATGTTGTTGGGGGCGGAATTGTTGTCCATATGTATAAAGCATTACCAGATAAATTCGAGGATTTTGTGAATCGTTTTATTGAACCAGAAACAGGAAAAATGAAAAATGTAGATTTGTTTAAACGACGAATACTGGGACTCACCTCGTATTTTAAAAGTGCGAGTGAACAATTGTTGCCAAAATATGAAAAGGCAATGGATTACCATGTGATTAAAATACCAATGAGTGATTATCAGTTTAATATTTACGAAGAGGCGCGCCAACAAGAGCGAAAGCTTGAAAAAAATTCGGGAAAGAATAAGGGAGCCGTGATGGATAAAAATGGTATTTATAAAGAATCATCATCGACTTATCGTATTTTTTCCAGATTGTTTTGTAATTTTGTGGTACCCAGACCACCGGGCAGACCATTTCCAGAAAGAAAAACCGGACAAACGAAAGGCGATGAAAAAACGAAAGACTTAGAAGCAGAGTTGCGTCCACAATTGACGGAAATTGGTGAGGAAACTCTGGTGGAAGATAAAAAAGAAAAGAAGGATGATCGTTTATCTGAATTATATAGTGCTATTTTAACCCAAGGAGAGAAAGAGAAAAAGAAGAAACACGAGGAAGAAAAAGGCGGTGAAGATATAGAAGTCGATTTGGACTTGGATGAAGAACACGGAAATTGGGAAGGTGTGGTAGAAGGAGACGATGTCATTGGTGATATGGCAGATAACGCAAATGAAAAACGTAGCTATGAAAAACGTATTGAAGGAACGTTGTATTATTTGAAAGAACATGCTAATGAAATATTGTCTCCTCGTGGGTTGGAAACGTATAGTCCCAAGTATTTTTACATGTTGGAAAATATTCAAGATGAATATCATCCAGGTTTACATTTGGTATATAGTCAATTTAGAACATTAGAAGGTATCGGAATATTCAAATTAGTATTGGAACAAAATGGATTTGCCCAATTCAAAATCAAGAAAAATGCCAGTGGTATTTGGGAGTTAGATATAGACGAGGATGACAGAGGGAAACCAACCTTTGCCTTGTATACTGGAACCGAAAGCGCTGAAGAAAAAGAGGTGATTCGTAATATTTACAATAGTAATTGGGGAGATTTAGAAGTGTCCGCACCGCGTATGTATAAAGAACTCAAAAGTATCGCAAATAATAACAATACAGGTGAAATCATCAAAGTATTTATGATTACTGCGTCGGGTTCAGAAGGTATTAACTTGCGAAATACCAGGTATGTTCATATTATGGAACCTTACTGGCACCCTGCGCGTTTAGACCAAGTCATTGGTAGAGCGCGTCGTATTTGTAGTCATAAAGATCTCCCTGAAGCACTACAAAGCGTAGAAGTGTTTGTGTATTTAATGAGCTTTACTAAGGCGCAAATAGATAGCGATTTGTCGATTGAGCTGAAAAACAAAGATTTGAGTAAAAAGCAATACAAGATCGTAGAAAAGGGTAAAGAAAAAATGGCATATATACCACTGACAAGTGATGAGGCGTTATTTGAAATTTCCACGATTAAAGAAGAAGTTACAAATCAATTATTGACGGCGGTAAAAGAATCATCTATTGATTGCGCAATTTATTCTAAACGCGGTTCAAAAGAGAATCTACATTGTATTCAATTCGGACAAACGAACCCTAATATGTTTTCGTATAATCCATCCATTTCTTTGGATCAAACCGACACCGTGGCATCCATAAATAAAAAGGCGATTGAATGGAAAGGTAAAGAGGTTACTATTAGTGGTAAGAAATATATTTACCGTAAAATGAATGAACGTTTGGGTAATTTATATGATTACGATAGTTACTTACAAGCACTTGAAAAACCAGGATTTGAACCAGTCATGGTTGGAACAGTGGAAACAGACAATAAAGGACAACAAGTGGTTAAAAAGGTGTAACCGTATAATCGCAATCATTCTGCGATTCCGACATTTTTTATGAAAATATAAAAGACCACCAAGAAAAAACTCATTGTATTCTTTTTTATTTTCATATATTGTTTTAAATAAGACGAATCGTTCATTTCGCTATTACTATTATTTGAAAGCGCAAGAATCTCTAGTTTCTTGCTTTGTTTGTAACTAATATTCAATAAAAGAGACAATACTAAAAATAGTGAATGATAGATTGAGTCTTCAATGTTTTCAAATTGAATGATGAAATTGTCTCTTCTTAAAAATTCTTCATAAAATATTTTTAAGAATCCAAAAAATGACGCATTTACATATATTTTTTGGTTTTTTATAGTTTCATCACATTTGTTTTGGTTTTTCAATTCCATTGCTGATGACGAATAGTCATATTCCACGATAAACAATGGTTCTGTCTGGAGTTCATTTTTCTCTCTTTCCCATCCAGTTTCCCATGCGACTTCTCCGTGATTCCAAACAGTATCTGTATTTGAAATATAATTGTATTTTATATATTTGACGGAATTATTTTCTATTTTGATTCTTTTTTGAGTTTTTAGTGTACATGCTGATGTCAGTATTGTATATGTAATATAAATCCAACATATATTGTATATAATATATAAAAAACGCAAAATGATCATTTGGTATTGTATTGTAATATATAGTGATTATATTATAATATGAAACATTTTTATATTATTTATTATTTTATTCTATTCAAAAGAATTTCCATTTTTTCATGAATACTTGTCATTTGTTTTTGAATTTCGCTGACATACAATTTCAAATCCTGTATATCTTGTTGTTCCTGGGTTTTTGTTTCCATCTTTTTTAATTTTGAAAACAAGTGGTTAAACCCGGGTTCATCTTGATGTTGGGGTTGTTGTTGTGTCGCACTATATTCTTGATACTCATTTTCACCCCATGAAACATTTTTCACGACACCCATTGTTTTTTCTGGGGTCCTTCCAAAAACATCATTTACATCAATGGGTGTCATTACAGGTCCTTTTACTTCTTCGCCAATTTTAATATACTTGATTTGTTGTTGTGTTTGTTCTTGTGATTGTTGTGGTGGTGGCATTTGTCGTTGTATTTGTTGTATCTCATAGTTTCTTTCAGCTAATGTTTTTGCAATCAATTCATCCATTGCACTCCCGATTGGTTTGTCTAAATCCTCTCCAAATTTGGGAATTTCTGGTACAGGAACCGACATTGCGCGTGTGAATTCGTTTTGTTTCCGCATTAAATCGTTTTCAAATTGACTTTTTCTTTCATCTTGTATTTCTTGTGATGTGTATAATTGTTTATTTGGTATGTTTTTAGGTGTTTGGTGTGCTGCCGGTTGTAAAACCATGATAAAATTCGTAATAAACTGTTTATTTAATTGAACTAAGGGTATATTTAGTTTTGATGTCACATTGTAAAATTCTTTTAGTTGAACAATGAAATAATTGCGAAATTCTACAACTTTTTCTCTAGAAACGACTTTTCTTATAAATTCTTCTTCCAATATAATTTCCCATAATAAATCAATGTTTTCATTGGTGATGAATGAGGCTGACATTATTTTGCGAATATATAAATATATATTATTATGTTTATATATTATTTTTGTTATTTTATTAAAATGAAAATGGAAATCCAGATAAATAAATATCTGTATTATTCGTATTTTTTATATCTAAAACTTTATCAGGAATTTCTTTATTACTAATTGTAATATCATTACATAAGTCTTTCCTAACATATGTGCATTCAAATACGTTTGGAATTTCAACACCATTATAAAATATAGTTCCACAACAATTATTTGGATGAAAATGTAATAAATAATGTGTATTCGCAAGTTTTTTTAAACAATTTATTCGTCTTTCAACACTTATAGGGAATGATAAATTAGTAAATAAATCATCAACAAAATTACTTTCTTGAAATACAAAATGAAATTCAATAACTATTTGTTTAAATTTTAATAATTGATCAGTATTAAGTATTTCTAACCATTGAAATTCATTTGTTTCTATATCCATTTTTAAAAATATATTATCATTATTATCAATTATATCTAATAAATTAGTTGTATCAATTGTATTAGTATTAGTGATATTTTTTTTTATAAAATTAATATTTTTATTAAAATTTTCATCAGGTAAAGAATCAATCGTTCCATCAAACGCATAACATTTTATATTATTATATTTGTCTAAAAATTTATTTTCGAATCGTATATCGTTAGAAATTCCACATGATAATAATAAATTATAATCTAATCCATCTAATATTACATAACCTCCGTCATCTACATTATTACTTTCGACACTATCATCACTATTCAAACCAATTCTTACTTTATTTAAATTTGAATTATATACAATTAAATAATTAAGATCACTTAATAGATAATTTATGTATTCTTTATATATTGTTTTTATTACATTATGTCCTGTATTGTTGTAATGCATTATTTTATCTTCTTGATGAATCATATTATTAATGTCGTATCCCCTTTTATTAAATTCTTTTACAGGATTTATAAATAAAATATTATGTTTCGCACATATTTGTTCAAGTAATTTAATTAAATTATATCTTTCTCCTTTCTCATACGTAACAATGTGACCTACAAATAAAATTTTGGAATGTTCTAATTCTTTTTTTATTTTAACTATATCATTTTCGATTTCTTCATCGGTCTGTATTCTTTTTAAAATATTATTTTTAACTTCATTATTTATATATTTGTCCATATCGTATATAATATGATGAACATACTTATTATTATATTCATAACATAATTTAGTTGATATTTCAATTATAAATACATCAGTTGTATCAAAATCATTTTTATAATTATTTGAATAAATTGGAGTTTGATTCATTATAGGTGTTCTAAATATATTTATTGTATCTTCTGGTTGAATCGTATCGTATTTTATAAAATTTATTATTTCTATTACTTCTTTTGTATAATGCGGATATGAAACATCATTTTTTATTTTTGTTATTTCGTACTCATTATATAATGAATCTTGTCTACATGAACCAAAAATAGTAATCTTCATAAAGTGATTACAATGACTACATTTTAATCTTTATATTATAATTTTTATATTATAATTTTTATATTGTAATTTTTATATTATAATCTTGATATTATCTTATGTAACAATTGGAATATTATATATTTCACTTATAATTTTAACAAAACCAGATTTCCACGAATAAACCGAAAAAGACTTTATTTTTGTTGCTTTACTTATTATAAAAAATTCAAATAAAGTATCTTTTAATGATTTTTCGTCTGTATGAAATCCAAAATGACCAACTTTTGTATCAAACATGAAAATATCAATTTTATCTTTAATATATTTTTTAAAATGTATTGAATCGCTTATTAATACATCATTCTCTTCGTGATTATTTATTAAATTATTATAATTTATATCAAATAATGACAATGAGATATTTTCATTTCTTATCATTTCATCGTCACCTAATCTAAAATGTAGTATATTAAATATTTCAAATGGTAGTTCTTTTATTTTATTATCAAAAAAAATTTTAAATTCGTCATTTGGTGTTAATAAATTTTTAATAAAAACTTTACAATCATTAGTTATATCGTGCGTATAATGATCGTTTGTAAAAAAAAATAAAATATCACTATTATTATTATTAATGTACGTTTCTACATATCCTGGAAATACAAATTCTATATTGTTTTTATTTTCTAATATTAAATTACTATATTCATGTGTTTGTATTTTTAAAAATTTTGAAATTGGATGATGTTGAATGTCAACAATTAAATTAAAATTCATTTTTTTTGATAAAAAATACATTTTTATTGTTCCTCTAATAATATCTCCTAATCCCCAAAAATGTTCTATGTTTGTACTTTCTAGATTTGAGGTTTTATGTGTCCAAGCAAGAATTATTGTTTTATTCATTATTTATATAATAATAAATATAACTATTTAAATATTATATAAATAATAATAATATTTATTATAAAATAATAATATTTATTATAAAATAATAATGAATAAAAAATATTTTATAACATTTGGTGCTGGAAATACAAATTATTATGAAGCTAGTGATAGATTAATAAAACAAGCAAATAATTTATGTATATTTAATAAAACAATATCTTACACTGATGAATTTTTAAAAAATGATAATATATTTTGGTCTCAACACCAAGAATTTATTGAAAATAATAAAAAAGGTTATGGTTATTGGATATGGAAATCATATATAATCAAAAAAACATGTGAACAACTTAATGATGGTGATGTACTATTATATGCGGATTGTGGTTGTGAGATTGATATTAGAAAAAAAGATAAAATTATAAATTATATGGAGTTAGTAAAAACAGAATATATAATTGGATCAAAGACAGCATTAGAAAAGAAATATAATAAAATGGACTTAATATTATTATTGAATATATTAGAAAATAAATATTTAGACACATCACAACATCAAGCCGGGGCTTTATTATTTTTAATATGTAAAGAAACACGTATATTAATAAACTTGTGGTATGATTTGTGTTGTGATTACCATAATATAGATGATTCTCCATCAAGATCACAAAATTTAGATTGTTTTATTGATCATCGCCACGATCAAAGTGTATTTAGTTTATTAACAAAAAAATATCAATTATATAGCACTAATTATTCAATAGAAGATTGTATAGAATATATTAGAAATAAAAGTGGTAATTCTCAAATAAATATATCAAATGTTACAAATCCTCGTTAAAATATACCTTTCTGAATCGTTGCATATATTCGTCTTTTAATACATGGGTTTTAAAATAATCTGCTGTGTGCTTATCTTCTAACATGTGAACTATAAAATAAATCGCATAAACTCCGCATTCAGTGTCACCGTATTGATGCTCCACGGGATAATTTTGGTCAAATTTAAAATCTATTTTTTGACCGGGGGGAAGCGCGTTTCCTTGTTTTTTCACCATATTTACAAATTTCTTGATTTGCCGAGGGATCGCATCACCCGCACTGTCGAAATAGAATATTTGTGCCTTTTTAATATTAATAAACATCGACACCCAATGGGATCCGCCTTTGTAATGCGGATCTAAATTAAAAATAATACCTATTTTAAAACGCCCCTTTTTAATCTCGTCTTCCAAATTGAAATGGCATAATTCTTCCCACACGCATTCACCGTATAATTCATGTGTGTCGTAATCTATTGGCGATGGTCCAATAAAATCAAAACATTTATAGGCTTTTTCGTATTGTTTCATGACATTGATAATTTCCACACTAGACAACCATTCATTTGGATTCAGTTTCCATTCTTTGGGCGATTCTGGCGCAAAAGATTCGGTTTCTAAATCTCGTGCGACTTTTGTATCCACGAATTTTTGTTCTAGCCAACACGATTCTTTATTACAGCTGTTTTTTAGGTAATTATTCAACTCGTTCCAGATTTGCTTGGTGTCGTTGGTTTTGATCAATGCGTCGGGATGTCGCGCGTTCCAAAGTTCTTTTAATTTATAAAGTGCTTCATCGTCATAACATGTATAATCCTTTTGTTCTTTGTTTCCCTTTGGCGCACATTTCACTTTCATTTGTTGTTTTTCTAAAACTGGTCTCGTGATTTTTTTATGTATTTTATAGGTTTTATTCATCTTTCCGTTTTTATTTTTTCTCTCCTTACCCCTATTTCCTCCTTTCTCCAATTTTCTATATTTATTATTTTTTTTCGTCTTCATATTTATTTTTATCTTCATATTTATTGTTGATATTATTCTTTTTACGAATTCCTTTATTTTTCAAATTGGGGTCTTTTAAATTAATCTCTTTTTCTCTCGGTAAAATCATTGGTTTTTTCAGTTTAGTGCTGGTTCGTTTCACCAATTTTTCCAAAGCATTTGGTTCTTGGATTTTAATCGTGCGCAACATTAATTGGTCAGCATCTTGGGAATTACTTATATGATCCGTGTTTAGTTCTTCCGGAAAATATTCGCCACTAGGAAGATGTTGGTAATCTTCTTGTAGTATATCGGTTTTATCCAAGACTTTGAAATAGTCAATACACGCCTTAATATAGGATTCAAAAGAAAAAACAACATCGGGAAACATTTTTTCAGTGGTTTCATTGTTTAGTAATTGTTTTGTTAAATCATAGATACGTTTCTTGTAAAACTTGCGATCACTATTGTTGATTTTTTTAGATCTACTGGCAGGTTTCATGTGTAAAGAATATTGGTCTTTATTCATGAGACATTCTAGCGTCAATTGGTCTACATAGTTAAATTGGTTCACATGTTTCACGTTATTTTGTGGAGGTTGTTCTGTCGTCATTTATAATATATAGCTTATTAAATATATTACAAATAGTAAATGTATTATTTTTCTTCTAATTTTTTTAATCTTTCATCTACAATTTGTAGAATATTATAAAGTGCTTCTAAATGTGTAACAAGTTGTTGGGTATAATATCTTACTGAAAGTGATTCGTCTTTTCCATAATATTTATTATTAACTTTTCCATAATATTTATTATTAACTTTAGTTTTCTTTTCAGTTAATAAATCATTCAAGACCTTAAAATTATGGTCTATTGATGTTTTTTTATCATTTTCCTCTTTTTCTTTTTTTTGTTTTTCTAATTCTACTATTCTTAATTGTAACTCTTGTATTTCTTCTGAAACGGTGCTCATGTTGTAAATATAAATAGTATTAATTTAGTATTTATATTTCAATTTTATTATAAATCAATGTAATTTATGTATTATCTTATTTTGTATTTGTTGTAGGCTTTAGACTAGGCTTGCTATTCGGTGGTTTCACATCTTTTTGCGCCGTTTTCTGTTCAATCAAATCATTTACACAATTATACACATCTTTGTTCGCATAAAAATCACCCACCGTTTTCAATTGTTGGCGTGTTGAGTTTTGGAAAAGCCCGTGCCCAATATTTTCAGGATTCGGATTAAAATCGCTAAAATGTTCGTCTTTGAATAAATGAGGAAAAGGTTGCGATGTTTCATTCTTTGGTTTAAACCCGAATTTATATAAATCGCTCTCGCTACTTGGGACATATACGGCTTGACTGCATTTCTGATGGGCAAAAATCCGGTTTTGTAAGTCGGATTCTACATTGACATTTGAGGCATATCCAGACCATGGCGCAGTGGCATTCCCCGGATTAAATACTTTTTCAGTGTTGTAAATCGGTAATTGTTCCATAGGGACATTAATAGGAGCACGGGGGTCAACAATAGGCATAAGAGAATATTTAGTCATGACGGGTCTTACACTCAAATATGGTTGTAATAATTGGGATGGAATATTTCTTTCATATATTCTTAAATTCGCGGAATCTACTCTTTGCGAAGAAGATACTTCACCATAATTTAATTGACTCATTATATATTTGTTATATATAATATTTTACTATGTTAATTTTTATTTATATTTATTGTAAACAATGGATATAAAAAATGAAGACGAAAATTATTTTATAAAGATAATATAATATGTCAATTAAAAAAATATTATATTATATTCAAATGAACGGGTTAAATATATTTTTTATACTTTCATGGATTTCTATTATTACACTTTATTTTGGATTCACAATTATAAATCCTGAATATATCTCTATAATGAATTATTATATTAAAATATATATTTCTTTGTATTTAATGTATAGGTTTAACATATTTAATAAAGTAAAATTCACTGGATTAGATAAAACAATTGTATTTACAGCAGCATTTTTCATATTTACTACAACTGCGTTAAATGAATGGTTACTAGATAATATATCACCCGTTGAATCAAAATTAAGGGCGTTGTTAGGATTGAACGCAAAAACTGGTTAGGGTTAGACACTATAATGGGTTAGGGTTTTCTCTCTTTCATTCCTTTTTTAAACTCTTATTTCTAACATTTTTATTTGTTTTTCTACTTTTTATAACAGGTTTAGGAATTGATATACCGTTATTTTTTCTAATAGTTTCTAATTGTTTAGAATAAAAAAAATTTTGTAAATAAAGCATCGTCTGTTTGGTGATAATTTTATCAATGTCTTGTTCTTCTTTTATTTTTGTCACGTTTTGATAACTATGAAAAATTTGACTCATGTAATCATGAAATTCTTCTTGTTGTTGGTCATTCAATAATTTTTTACCAATATCACTGTTTGAAAATCGTTTCATGATTTCATCAAATGTCAAATCATATTTATATGCTTTTAGTTTAATGTAATATACATTTTCATAATTCATCTTGGGATGAAAAAGGTCATCCAAAAAACATATTTGCGTATTTTCTGGAAGTTTCGTACATTTAATAAAATCCTTCACAGTTTTTTCGTATGTGGTGCGACACATTTCGATTTGTTTGCCATCAACTTTGAAAGCACAAATGACATGGTTAAATAATTTATATTTTATTTTTTCTTCAAAAAAATCTTTAATATGATAAATCCATTCTTTGGAACCGTTATTGTTGGTATAAATCATGACACCTTGACATTTATTGATTTCCACTTTGTGTTTTAAATATTTCAATATAGATGAAATATTGGGACGAATATATTCAGGATATAAATCTAATATTTTATTGAAATTGTCGTCAAGTTGTTTTTCCTTTACATTGTTTTGATGTTCGTTAAAATAGACTTTCATATTTTCCCAAAAATAAGAAAATTGTGTAAAATATCCGAGGGTCTCATCCATATCAAAGACGACCACTTTACCTGGATTTTTGTTTGTTGTCATATTTACCTAATATACATGTATATTTTAAATTTTAGAAACAAACAAAATTTAAAATAAACAAATAAATATAAAAATAATTTATATATAATTATAATAAATAATTAATTATGGATTTACTTGAGGTAGCAAAACATAAACCAAAAACAAATTCTTATTTACAATACATATATTGCGAACAATTAAATACAAACTTGAATTTAGTTTTATCAAAAGATTTAAATAAAGAACTGATTAGAGAAAAAGAAGCAAGATTAAATGATTTATTTGCTCCAGTTACACGCGAAAATTCTACAATACATGAATTTATTGAAATTTTTAAAGACCAATCACGTGATTATTTATATTCGCATCTAAATTATGATGATTTAAAATGGTTTAATCGAATGACATCAATTGTTGAAAACCTACCACTATGTGTAACTATTGCCAATGCGAAAAAAAATATAATGGGGTTTCCCTTATTATATGTAAATAAACAGTTTGAAAAAATGACGGGGTATAATAGAGAAGATATTATAGGTAAAAACTGTAATTTTTTACAACCAGATGAACCTCCCAGAAAAGAAGAATTACAATATGTGTTGATGAAAAATTCATTGGAAGTTTCAAAACCAGTAAGTGTAGTTATTACCAATTACAAATCTAATGGGGTGCCCTTTAAAAATTTATTGGCATTAAAACCTATATGTGACCGGTATGGAAATTATATTTTTGTTATTGGAATTCAAACCGAAATAACAGATGAATTGAATTTGACTGATATAAAAAATGTAATAGATCTAATCGACATATTACAATTTGAACTATAATTTGAGGTATAATTTTAATTACATAATATATTCAAGACATCTATTATGTTTTGCGCATTCTTTTGACTGATTGTTATATTGGTTATTTCGGTTTGAACACCTATACAATATACATAGTTTCCGTCTGTGTCAAATACAGGTTTTAACGTAAATAAATTATAAAATAACTCACCGCTTTTTTTAACATTTGTAATGATAATACTTGTGCTTACACCTTCTTGTAATAGCTTACATAATAATGTGTGTTGTGGAATTTCTTCGGGTATAGGTAATTCTGGCTGTAAAAATTTGCAATTTTGACCTATAATATCTTCTCTATCATATTCGGTTGTTTTTTCAAATTCTTTATTTACATATACTAGAGGAAACCCAAAATATTCTTTTTTTGCGGATGAAATGGTAATACATACCGGAATGTATTCAACCATATGTATTAATCTTTTGAACCATTCAAGCTCATGCGACGGCGCATTAGATAAAGCTGGTTTTTTACATATTGAATTTAATATTTCCATACACTCTATTTCTGTGGGTGATTTTATTGTAGGAAATAATTCTTGAAACCGTTTTTCTTTTTCAACACTTTCTTCAGTATTATTAAATTGTCTTATATTTTTATCTATATTGTTACAACTCATAAAATTGTTGTAATACACTATTATTTTTTCGGTTAAACCATTTTTGATAGTAATTCTTTTCATATATTTTTTACGATTTTTATCTGCCATCTAATTGTATGCTCTCTTTGTCATATTATATACATAATTTTATATATCATTTTTATATATTATTATTATATGAAAAATATTAATTAAAAAAATAAAGATATATTTGAAATAACATCAAAATAAACATAAAAATGAACATGATAAATAAAATAAAAAATATACAAACTCAGACGAAACATTATTTGTATGAAGAGCCAGTAACCATAGAAGAAGACACCGAATCTGACCAAAAACCATTATTTGATAATAACCAGTTTCAACACGTAAATGTATTGGGAACCGGAGCGTTTGGGCATGTATTACAATCCATACACAAAACAAATACAACAGAAACGACCTATGCGTTAAAAGTATTATCAAAAGAAAGTATCAAAAAAGTAGAGCATCTTATGGAAGAAGTATATATACTTAAATTATTAAAACACCCATTTATTATAAAATTAGAGGGGACTTTTCAAACAAATGACCAATTATATATGGTTTTTGAATTATTGTTGTATGGAGATTTATGTAATTTATTATACGATAATACAGATCTACCTATTTTACCATTTGACCTGATATTATTTTACCTATCGTCACTGGTTATCGCGCTCGATTATATTCATAGTAAGGGGGTTATATACAGAGATTTGAAACCAGAAAATATTATGTTGGATGAAAAAGGATATATAAAAATTATTGATATGGGTTTGGCAAAAAGAGTAAGATATATAAATGAATATACATCGGTAAATGGGGAGGTTGTAAAACAAATCGTTGATCAAAAAACATATACATTATGCGGGACACCAGAATATTTGTCTCCTGAAATTTTAATGAATATAGGTTATGATAAATCAACTGATATTTGGTCGTTGGGAGTTTTATTATATGAACTATTCATGAAAAAAATGCCTTTTACTGGTGAAAAAAACACTACTTTGGAAAACAATATTACATTATTATTTACAAATATCGTAAATGTTTATAGAAAAGGATTCACCATAACAGATGATGTAAAAAAAGTAATACAAAATGAAAATATGGAGAATTTATTGATTGAATTGTTGAATGGACAAAGAGATAAACGCATTGGATCAAAAGAAGGGACATTGTCTATATTCAATCACAATTTGTTTTCTAATTATAAAGACATGATAAATGAAATTACAAACGGAACATATATACCGAGTTATATTCCGAATAAATTGGATGAAAATGTGTATGAACCACTAACGACACTTCCAAGAATCAAACCTTTCAAGGGTGATCAATCATTATTTGTAAATTTTTGATTTTTTATTTTGATTTTTTATGGAAAAATATATAAAAACAATATATAAATATATAAAAATAATATAGTATATATTTATTAATACAAATGTCCTTTGCGTCACATATTACTGCTGATACACTACGGTCCGGAGATGACCCATATTATAAAGAAAAATTTTTTACAGATGAAGAACAAAAAAAAGAAGATGAACGTAAATTGATAAAAAAAATAGAAAAAAATATCCATTATTTGACATTTAATAATTTAGTGGATAAATTACGAATATTTTTAGAAAAATGGAAAGACTATGATGGAATCAATCATCAAAATGACAAATTACAAACACCAGTATGGGTTGCGGCGTGTAACGGTTATAGTGCTTGTTTAGAATTATTATTACAAAATGGCGCGAATCCAAATATACCCGCATCATTTAATGAAACACCTGTGTATATTGCCTCTCGTTATGGTAGATTTAAATGCTTACAATTATTATTAGATTACGGTGCTGATATTCATTTGGTCGAAAAACGTGGTGAAGAACCCATACATGTAGCGACTTTTTATAACCATATTCGTTGTTTAGAATTATTATTAGAATCCGGATCTGATGTGAATAAATTGGATAAAGATGGTAGAACACCCACGTACGTGGCTGCATATCATGGAAATTACGATTGTTTGAAATTGCTAATAGATAAAGGAGGTGATATAAATAAACCGCGTAACAATGGCAGAACACCTGTATATGTAGCCGCCGCAGAAAATAATTTAGCATGTCTTGAATTGTTAATTTCCAAAAATGCCAATGTGAATGCTCCAGACAAATATGGACGATCACCGTTAAATTCCGCGACGAATGAAAAAATTAAAATATTACTGCGTAAAAACGGGGCTACTTGGGTGATATAATATATTAGAAAAGATTTTTAATATATTAGTAAAACTTTTACAATAATCAAGGGTTTTCTAACCAATCTCCGCTTGTAATAGAATAAAAACGTTTTTTTCCAACTGGATATAAATTTTTTTTTATTCCATCTAATAACTCTTCGTCTTGTAACAAATACATATTTGTTTTATAATATATATCATTTGATTTAACTATTACAAATTTACGAATATAATTATATTCCAATTTGTCTAATTTTTCTAAAAATGTTTGTGATAAAACCTCATATAATTCACCTATTATATTTACCTTATCTATTCCATCAAAGGAATGTTCTGTAGCATATGGATACGCTCCCGATATTGCTCCAATAAATGTATATTTATTTGCTGTAATACCAAATCCTATTTTTCTCACATTTGGTTCATTTTCTATTATACTATAATTTTTACATCCTTTGCGTATTGTTCCATATACAAAAATATAATTTTTTATTTTATCAATCATTTAGATATTTATTATTATAAATCGTATTTATATTTTAATTATTTTTTATCTTTTTCTTTTCGATATTTGGGTAATAATATTATAATTCTTTGATAATGGTTCCTTGACGAACAAATGTATTATGGGTAGGTTTAGACATTGTCGGCATGATTGGTGTAATGGTTTTATTTTCCATATCTATATCCGCATCTATTGAAAACGATACATTATTTTGCGTAATTTTATATTTGGTTTCACTTACTAATTTTGGCAACGGTTCATAGTCATTTTCTAAGAATTTAACCATCACATTGGTTTTCGGCGAATAATTAAATGACTGATGTATTGTATTATTGTTGTAATAAGATTCATTAAATTGTTTTATATTATTTATCAGTGAATTTTGTTCTCCTTCGGAAAATGATACAGTTGCCATTGGTTTTTCTTGTTGGGCGTTTTCACGTTGGAAACGATTGTTGTTCATTATATATTTTACATCTTTATCATCATCAGAATATTCATCGTCAGTAAATTCGTTTTTATCATCTAACCCTTCTTTTCTTAATTTTTCTTGTAATTGTTTTTCATATATTCTTTTCGCCTTTATTTTCAATCGGCGTTCATCTGTAATCAAGTTATTATGTAACGCAAATTTACGCCTACTACATCTTTCTTTAAACGCATTTCTTTTAAATTCATGAGTTTTTTCCATTGTTTCCAATTCCTTTTTATGGTTTTCAATGGTTCGATCTATGATTGGTTCATTCGCATTCCAAGGCGACTGGACGATTGATGTCGCGATATTTTTCTTCCATTCAATTTGACTTTCATAATCAATTTCATCTGCTTTTTCTTCAATTTGTATAGCATCCTCTGTACGACCACCTTGTTTCAATCTTTTACTGTTTTTACGGTATAAAATTACAATAGGTTTAGGTTTGCGTATATTCCATGAAGAGGTTTTATTATGATGACATAAATAATCGTTTTCACAATTACAACTTTTTATTTTTCCGATCGATTTTCTTTCAGCATTTTCTATTATTTTCAAAAATTCTGTTCTATGTTTTTCAATCATTTCGTCCTTTTCTTTTTTAATAGATGCGTCTAATTCGTCGTGTTCTTGTTTTATTACCGCATCTAACCGCTGTTGTTTTCGTTCATTCTTTTTATGTAGCGTTTCCAACATTTCGGCCATTAATTTTTCTTCTTCTGCTTTTCTCACGACTTTTGCTTTTTCGCGCATAACTTCTATTTGTTTATCCAAAGCGTATGCCTTTTCGGCAAATCCTAATCTAGATATGATTAACCGTTCTTTTTGTAATTTTTTCAACGCACTGATTGCGTTTAAATCCTTTATATAATTATCTGAATTCGTAGATGAAACCATGGAATGACTATATTTTCTTCTTGTTGTCTGGGAATTATCTAATATTTTTTTTGCTATAAGCGACCGTAATTTTGCGCGTGTATCACTTTTCACACCTAAATCTGAGCTTTTAGGTCGTTTTACTTCATTTTCATATTTTGCTAATAATAATTTTTGTTTATCATTCATTTTGTGACTATGTATATATAAATGAATATTTTTATATCATTTTGAATTTTATTTTTACATGTTTTACATATTTTTACAAAAAAACCAAAATAACAAAAATAAAATAAAATACTATAATAAAACAAGTAATTTATGTCTTTCAAAATAACTAAAAATGATTATATTAAAATTTTGCAATATTATAATTTATATGTCCCAAAAAAACTAGTAGATATTAAGAAAAGCGCGGAAAAAATATTGTCCGAAAAACTTTGTAAATGTATTAAGAAAGTCAGTCCAATAAATGAGCCCTTAGCAATCGGCGTTTGTTCCAAAACTGTATTCGGTCGCAAAGGTTTAACTCGCGGAAAATTTACTTGTAAAAATAAAAAAAGTGTCGTTTTTAAAAAATCTCGAAAGAATTTAACCATCAAAAACAAGAAAGAATAAAAATGAAAAAACAAAAACATATAAAAACAAAATAAAATTATTATAATATATTTTGTATAATATAATGACGACAAAAGCTATTGCTATATTTGATGGTAAAATAAAAGGCACCGTTAAATTTTTTGAATTCGACAATTCATCCGTTTTAATAGAAATAAATCTATCTGGATTAAAGAAAAACGCATCACATGGTTTTCATGTTCATGAATGCGGTGACTTGACAAACAAATGTGAAAGTATGTGCGCGCATTTTAATCCATATGGAAAAAAACACGGTTGTCCGGGTATCAAGGAAAGACATGTTGGTGATTTAGGAAATCTGATGACCGATTCAAAAGGATGCGCAAAATATATTATGATGGATAATTTTATCGAACTACACGGGTCCAAGGCAAATATAATTGGTAGGGGGCTCATTATACACGCAGACCCGGATGATTGTGGAATGGGGGGACATGAAACATCTTTAACAACTGGAAATTCGGGAAAACGCGTTGCGTGTGCGGTCATTGGCATCGCGTCGCCATCTTGCGTACTAGATAATAAATTACCAGTAATGAATTTTAATTTTGTAAATACCAAATACTGAAAGAAATAAAATATTTTTATCTTCATATGTTAGATGGAATTAAATTTGGAACAACAGTTTCAAGATTATGTCGCTCTTATCAAAACAAAAGACCCATTGCCATCTGACTCCGATTTACTCATACTCTATGGACTCTATAAGCAATCCACTCAGGGGGATTGTAATACACCACAACCTTGGTCCATACAACTCGCTGCTCGGGCAAGATGGGATGCTTGGTACAAAAATTATGGCATGGATAGAAATGTTGCCATGGAAAAATATATAGAAAAAGTAAATGAACTTATGGATGAACAAAATGGAGGTCAATAAATATTACTAAAAATATATATAAATATTTTGTGTTCTTATATATATTCTTATATATTATGTCATTGTATTCGGATGTTGTGATTGTCGGCGGAGGTATTGCCGGTCTATATAGTGGGTTACAAATACAAAAAATATCGCCGCAAACCAGCATCACCATTCTTGAACGATACAAAAAACGTTGGTTTGGAGGTCGCTTGGGGACTGAAATATTTCAAGGCGTACCGGTGGTAAATGGGGCGGGAGTCGGGCGTAAAGAAAAGGACAAATTGTTGATTCAATTAATGGATGAATTGAAAGTGCCCTATTCGGAATTCAAAACGGGAGCACAATATTCAAAAACCATTGGTTTTCCTTGTAATATCAAAAAAACAATGGAACATTTAAGAAAAGAATACAAGGAAAAAGGGTCGCCGAGGGTCGCCTTCAAGGAATTTGCTGGAGGTGTATTGGGCAAAGAAGGTTATGCGCAATTTGTCACTTGTTCTGGATACAGTGATTATGAAAAGGAAGACGCGTATGATACATTATATTATTACGGCTTTGACGATAATTATTCGACTTGGACTGCTCTTCATATTCCGTGGAAATTGCTAGTGGATACACTTGCCGCGAGGGTTCTCAAAAACAAAAACACGCGTTTGATTTTGTCAAGTAATGTTGTTAAGATCGCACGGTTTAATCACGGTTTCAATATAAATACAAAAAATGGAAAAATATACAATTGCCAAAAAGTTATTGTTGCGACAACCATCAATATTGTTCGAGAAATCGTGCCTGGTGCTGACCGGGCAAATAGTATTTATCAACAAATTCATGCGCAACCTTTTTTACGGTTATATGGTCGGTTTTCCAAGGATTCGTTATATGCGCTGGAAACGGTAGTCAAAGGATACACGGTTGTTCCGGGTCCTCTTTACAAAATTATACCGTTTGACCGCCAAAAGGGCATATATATGATTGCCTATTGCGATAATCAGGGTGCGCTATTTTTGAAAGATCATTTGGAAAATACCGCGGAAAATTGCGAATTTTTTAGCCGTTTGGTGGAAACATCCCTTGGCTTATTACCGCATACGCTACATTTGATTGCCATGAAAGATTTTTATTGGAAATACGGGACACATTATTGTGATCCGCTTAAGGGTGATTATAAGAATCGCCTTGAATTTTTAAGAGATGCGCAACATCCGATGGAAAATATGTTGGTGGTCGGTGAGGCGGTTTCTATCAATCAAGGTTGGACGGAAGGTGCGCTAAATAGTGTCGTGAAAGCGGTCACTAAAAAATGGGTCAATATGCCTTAAACAAACATATAGTAACCATGGTATCCCGCTGCGGCAATACCCAGCATCAACAAGATTTCAAACAAATAACGTGGAGATGTTTTGCCATAAGTGCCAATTGCTAGTAAAACTGGGGCGACAATAAACATGTGAATCAAATTGACCCACGGGTTTTTGCCTTGGGATACTTTAGAGTATGCGCGGTATGCGTGGTATAAAAAAATGATTATTCCGAGGGATAACAAAACGCGATACATGAATTCAGGAATGGATGTCCTTTGGGTGCCGACATATAGGAAAAGACCACCGACAAACAAAATGTGGAATAAATGGACAAAAAAGGGAGTCATATATTATAAAAATATTTTATTTGTATAATGTATGAATAATCCACCACCAAATGTTTTTAATCAAATAGTAGATGATGTCTTTGATGGGGTTGATCTTCCACCTATACAAGAAAATCAAAATGTACCAAACGAAGTTGCTGAATATGATCAAGAATTTGTTAGACCATTACCGCCAAATAAAATAACAGATGTTATAGATGATTATCGTCAACTTATACCAGGTAATACATATAATAAAGTAATGGACAATAATACAAAATTTGACATAAATCAAATGAAATATGTAGAAGATCGGTTCAAAGATGGTCGTTTTCTTCAATTTGAAAATAATTTGGGTAATAATAATATTCCTCTTAATTCCGATGATAGATTTATTCCCGCATATAAAATGTTACCTGAATCTTATCCGAATAGAGAAAGATACGCAACAAATTTTTTCGCAATAGAAGGTATTCACAAAGAAGAAACTTCTAATGACGAAGATTCGTCGGACGAAAGTGATAGTGATAGCGACATGAGTGTAGGCGGAAAAAAGCGTCGTCGCAACAAAAAACAAAAGAAATTCCATTTTACATCCACCCAGAAACATCAGTATGGTGGCAAAAAAACGGTTCGCCATGTTTCCATCAAAAACGGCAAAGGGCACAAAAAGGTCTCGCATTATCGTGGCAATAAACTCGCGGGCACGGTGAAAAAATCCCTTAAAAAACCAGAGATGGAAATGATACGGCTTGGCAAGTTCATTCCTGGATTATTCCGAGACTGCCAAGTAAGCCGAAAAAAAGGCACTACGCGTCGCCGGAGGAAAAAAAATTGATTCTTCTTTTTATAAGTATTTTATTTCAACACACTTATAAAAACCACGTTCTAAACAAAAACCGTTACAAAGTAAAATATGTCATTTGTTGGTTGGATAAATAATGATAAACAAAATATTGTTCCTAAATGCTTGGCAATGAATCCAAATCCAAAATTGATCAGTTATTTAAAACGCAATCCTGCGATGATTGATTGGAAAGTGCTAAGCGCAAATCCTGTTGGGATTGATTTGTTTGTATATGATTATAGTATTACCGAATATCATCCATCTGGGTTGATTGATTGGCAACAAATATGTTTAAATCCACACCCAGAGGCAATTCGCCTAATCAAAGAGCGACACCGAATGAATATGGAAAAATACAACAAGGGTAAAAGAATAGACCCTTATTGTATATTACATTGGCAAAATTTGTCAAAAAATACGAATCCAGATGCGATTACCTTTTTAAAGGAAAATCCGGTAAATGTTTGCTTTTATAGACAAGAGCATGAATATGACCCGCACGAGGACGACCCAGATTATGACCCATATGACAAAAAGAATTTATATGGTGACCAACCCTATCAACCAGATGATATGTTCCAAGAAGATTTTCCACAGGAATATTTTTGGCACGAAATGTGTGAAAATCCGGCAGCGACTGATTTTGTAAAAGAAAACAATGAAATTATTCTTGCGCATTTGACCAAGAATACAAGTGACCAAGCGTTGGAAATCATTAAAGAAGATATAAAATATATAAACGACACATATTCGTTGTCTTGGTTATCCGAAAACGCGGGTGCGGTTGAATTATTAGAGGAAAATCCGGACAAAATCGTATGGGCATCCTTGTGTAAAAACCCTAACCCAAAAGCGTTGGCGTTATTAGAAAAGAACCCTGACAAAATTGACTGGACCTATTTATCGGCAAATCCTTTAGCCATTGAATTGTTAGAAAAAAACCCCGACAAAATAGATTGGCGATGGTTATGTAAAAACCCAAAAGCCGGTAAATTATTCGGGAAAATGATGTATGATGAAACGATAATTCATGTCATTGACAAACTTGACTGGCGTTGGTTGTCTGCGAATCCATGTATATTCAAATAAAACCCGCAAAACGAAAATAAAAAGAAAAATATAAAAAATAAATTTACAAAAAAACAATATAAAGAATTTCCGATGATTTATATTACGGGTGAAGAACCCGTGTGCTCTGTTAGCTCAGTGGAAGTATGCGCGCGGCTGTTTAACGGTGTAAAACTGTTCGGTAAAACCGCGAGGTCGTAGGTTCGATCCCTACACGGAGCGTTTTTTTGTATATTTGTTTTTTTGTCGAATTCTTATTTTTCAACCTTTGGGAAATAATAATTTATCTACCGTAGTTCTTACACAAAACAAACGATGGGCAATGATTCCTAAAACAAACATTGTTATAATGGAATGAACACGGGTCATACCCGTGATCCAAGACAAGATGAGTCCAGCCAAGATGGTCAATATGACATCTACTATGGCAATATTCCAAAAACGATACGAATGTGCGCCTTTGCCTGGTTCGCCAAACATGTTCTTATATTTACATAAATTTATCTTTGTACTCATGTATATGTATATATACACTTGCGATAATTATTTTTACGTATGTTCACTTGTGGATTCCAAATGATCCAAAGCCGACAATAATACTTGTTCCTGGTCTGATAATTTTTGAAATATCAGGCATTCGTCAAATATCAAATGGTAATGTTTTTTGGCGAAATTTTTACAAATAATGGAAACGCCAGTGTCGAGCACTTTGATTTCACACACGACGCCACCGGTTGCTAAATGTATATTTTCCGGGTCTTTCAGTGGTATCCAGCGAATAAATCTGCCGTACCGTATTTCATTTATTTCGTCGATATATTGATAATCTTTCAATTTAGTCATGTATTCAATCAGTTCATTGCGTGTCAAATCTAATTCTTTTAAGATTTCAAACTTCATTTCTTTTAATTTTTTATTGGTCAAATTCAATAATTTGGAATTGTCTTCATTGTCTAATGCCTTTAATAATTTGTCAATATCCATTTTAAAAATATATAATATATGTATATTATATGTTTATACTATGTTGTGAATATATTTATACCAATTTATGTCGCAAATAAATCAGAACGGATATTTATATACGATAAAAATACGATAAAAATAAATTGTATTTTATCCAACACGAAAACCGGATTCACTCATTGGTCCAATCATTAAATACTGGGGACTTAAATACCATGGAACACAACACGCGCCCATGATTTCGCATTTAGATCCTGATTGGAATACACATGCGTTTCCTTTTCTTATTTCAACCCGTATCATATTAATATGAATATCGCCCGTTGTGTCTGTTAAATAAATAATATATACATTATCAAAATCGGTTTCTCCTTTGTATACACTCTCTGCGGTATCTCCTTTTAAAAATGTCATTGGAACATCACTTACATTAAATAAATCAAGTCCTATTTTACTTTTGATTGTTTCTTTGATAGAATCTGGTAATTCTGCTGTAAAGCAAAAAGAATCAGGAGAATAAGGATATGATACATTTTTTTCAGCTTCAATCACGGAATCAAGTGATGTGATGACTGAAATTTCGTCCGATGTAAAAACATCTGTATATTTAGTTGTCATTTATAATAATATATAATAATATAATAATATATTTTTTTACTATAATAAATAATTTTATATATTTCTACTCAATCAATTCCATAAATGCCTTGTCGCGAATAAAACGGATGGGTGAGGATTCAACCAGTAACCCACCATTTGCGTAAACCCCGTAATTCACATAAATATTATCGCTTTCTAAAGCAAAATGCCATATGGTATGTTCTCCCATGGAACTCCATGGTTCAGCACGATCATCCAAAAAAGCTAATAACCGGTAATTGTTTTCAGTCACAAAGATTTCACCTAATAATTCTGTCATTTTCTTTCGTTGCTCATCATTAATAGCACCAACTAAAATAGAATGATCACCCGTTAATACTAAATCTTCAGTCAATTCTGGATATTTTTCTTTTGAACAGACATACAATTGTTGTTCTCCGCGTTCCTCGGAACCAGAATTGATAAATGGTTTTCTACCGATTAATTCTACTTTTCTGTATCCGTTTTCCAACGTCTTTACCAGTGTTCCCTTTCGCATGTCCTGAATAGGTACATATTTTTCTTCATTATCAATCAAACAAAGAATGGTGCTGCCTTCTAAAAAACATGCGACGGAATAGTACAAATAATAATTTCCATCTGGATTTAATGTATCTCCTGGTTTATAAACAGTTGTTTGCGATGATGTTCCGTTACTATTCGGAGCAATTTTCCATGTATTATATGGTGTTACTGGGAATGATTCAATAGTAAAACTGCCTGTAGAATAGTATAAATTTGTTACATTTATTGCGTCTTGATATGTTAAATAATAATATACACCTACTCCAACCGGAAAACCGGATTCACTCATAGGACCGATCGCTAAACGCACAGTGTCATTGGTTCCCTTGGTTTCGTGTGATAATCCCTCTGGGAATACAAATGCGTTACCTTTTTTGATTTCAAAGGTGTCATCTCCAATAATAAATTCGCCTTCACTGTCTGTTAAATAAATGATATAAGTGTTTTCGAATGAAGACTCACCTTGATCTACATGCGCACTAGTATCTCCCCTAATAAATCTCATAGGAACATCTGTAATGCTAAACAAATCAAGACCGAGTTTTGTTTTTAAAATATCTTTGATGGAATCGGGTAATACAGCAGTGAATTTAACACTGGATGCCTGCGTATGTAATATTTCTTCTTCGGCACTAATCACTGAATCAAGTGAATTAATAAATGCGATTTCTTCAGAGGTTAAAACATCAGTATGCACGTTTGTCATTTATTATAATATACTAAATAGATATAATTTTATATAATTTTTTTATTATTATAATTTTATGTTACATATTTTGTAATATAAAATGTAAATTATGGTCTAAAAATTGGCACCAAACGCACTGCCGCCTAACACCTCATTAGCAGCAAGAATCATCCCACCGTTGTCCATTCCAGGAGTCGCCGCTCCAGGCATTGGATTAAATTCACTACGATGCATGGCATTGTAATCAGGCTGCTGCTGTTGCGCGGTTGGCATGGTTGGTAAACTGCTAATCGATGTGCCATCACTGGAGGCACCCATATTTGTGCTACCCGCATACAAAGATTGAGTCATAGCGCTTTGTCCCTGTGATATTGGTTGAGAAACTTTTACACCATTTTTCTTTCCTTTACCCTTCTTCTTATCGTCTTCCTTTTTGCCTTCCCATAATTCGCTGATTCGGTCAACTAAAATACTTACTTTCTCTCCCAACTTGGTTTGTAAACTCAAAACAATCACTAAAACGGAAAGAATAATACAGTTGATATTGAAATCAGGGTATTTAGTTCCACTGTATCTGGGGATATAACAAATGATTCGGTGAATAATTAATAAACCCAAAAACATGAAAATAATTTGAATCACCACTTCTGCTAAAATTTCAAAACTTCCTTTTTCTTCGTCGGCTTCTGGCACAAATTTTTGCATGGTCTTGTTCAATACCACAACTGGGATCACGGCTAATAATGCGTATTGGATTATATTCATAATATCATTTTTGGAATCTTCATCAAAGTTGAATACATATTTAAAAAATCCCATTTTTGAAGATATGGATTTTCCTGTTTCATCTAAACTTTCCATATTTTATAATAAGAAATAAAAATAAAATATAAAATAAAATATAAAATGAATATTTATAACTAAATATTTATAACTAAATATTAATATTTAAAACTATTTTTTTAATTATTTTTATATGTCAACGAGAGAAAATCCGCTAAATGAAAACAAGGAAGAAACTCAATATTTGGATTTAATCCAACAAATACTTGAACATGGCACGACCGAGGTGGGACGTAATGGTACAACAAAATCTATTTTTGGAAATTGTATGCGTTTCTCTCTACAAGATAGAAAAATACCTATTTTAACCACTAAAAAATTAGCCTGGAAAACTTGTTTAAAGGAATTATTATGGTTTATTAGTGGCAATACTAGTAATCGCGTTTTGAATCAACAGGGAGTTCACATTTGGGATGCGAATTCGACCCGAAATTTTTTGGATGACAGGGGATTAACCGACAGAGAAGAAGGAGACCTGGGACCCATTTATGGATTTCAGTGGCGTCACTTTAATGCCGCTTATAGGGACTGCGATACGGATTATTCAGGTCATGGCATTGATCAATTACAGTACATTATCAATCAACTGAAAGACCCTGTGAAACGCAATTCGCGGCGACTGGTGATGACCGCGTGGAATCCCTGCCAGTTGGACGAAATGGCATTACCACCGTGTCACATTTTGTGTCAGTTTAATGTCCACGGAGGTGACAAATTATCGTGTGCGTTATATCAGCGTAGTAATGATGAGGCGCTAGGGACAAGTTTTAATATTGCGTCGTATAGTTTTCTTACTCATTTGCTTGCCAAACATTGCGGTCTAGAGGCATACGAGTTTGTATATTTTAAAGGAAATTGTCATATTTATGAGGAACATATGGAAGGTTTGCGAAAACAAATTACCAGGAAACCTTATCCTTTTCCCAATGTTACCATTCGGCAACTACGGGAAAATATAGACGAATATACTTTGGATGATTTTGAACTTCAACATTATCAACATCATGGGGCAATTAAATTCAATATGATCGCATAATATATATATTCAATAAACGAGTTAAAAACAAAAAACATATAAACTATATCATATGAGTTCAAGTAGAGCAAACGCTGCGGCGAGACAAAGACGCGCGGGTGATACACCGACGACCCCACAGCAATCATCTTATAATAGCACTGGTTCAAAAACAAGATTTGTTCAACAACAGCAAGAAGCGCCACAACCACCGATGAATCCCAAGTTATCCATATCAGATGCGATTGCCTTGATCACATTGCGTTTAGGACGCGTTGAAAACATTGTATCCAATTATGATCCAAACGCTGGGTCTAATAGCGGAAATCATCAAATGAATTATGATGAAAATGCTCGTATGGTTGATGAAGAAGTATTTAACAGTATTGTATCTAGACTAGACGCATTAGAAAAAGGGCGAAATGTTGGTGGGTCAAGTAACCCCCAAGTAGAACAACGATTGAGCGTTTTGGAAAAAAACCAAAAAATGTTGATTGAAAAACAACAACAAGCACCAGTACTTGCGGTGACACCCGTAGAAACAACCATTGTCAATGATGTTACGGAAGAAAAGTTGAAACCAATGGAGTATGATGTTAACTTTTTAAAGAGTGAATTATCCGAATTAAAACTTGTATTATTGAAATTACAAAGTTTCACAATGGAGACAAATCAAAAGTTGGCGGATATTGTATTTGAAGATAGGTCAGAGGCATTAAACAATGCGTTTATGATGTCTTTACATAATTCTGGTTTCAATATGGATATGGGTGAGGGGATTACAATTTTAGATGGTGACAATGAGGAGGAAAATGAAAATCAAAATGAAGACGTTGAATTTGTAGATGAAGTGAAAGATACAATTCAATCTACGAATTTGAAAGAATTGGTGAAACAAGAACTCATGAATGAAGAAGAAGGGGTGTCTGCTATGTTGTAAATTATTTTATTGTAAATTATAATAAAAATTATATAAATATTTAGTAAGAGTATTTATATAATTCATGGAATTCATGGAATTGGAAAATAGTGTCAATATAAATGTTCAAAAAGAGTTGATTCACTATTTTTCAAAAAATGATTATAAACATATAAAAATGGTCGTACAACAAAATAGAATAACAAGTGACGATGAATTTTTGAAAAAAGCGTGTTATCTTTATAAAGAAAACCATATTGTGATTAATTATTCTTATTTGAAATGGATTATGAAAAACGGGGTGTATACCAATGAATATCTATTAGAATATATAATGAATGTATTTAAAGAAACCATGATGTATCATAAAAAATTTATTCTTCATATGAATTCGAATCATTTGACCATGATGGATATTGACAAGTATTATTTGTTTATAAAAAACATATCACTTATAATGAAGGAAAGTTTTCCCAATAAATTGGATAAATGTTTTGTCTATAATGCGCCCTTTATTTTTTCAAAGTTATTTAGTATTCTTTCAGTTTTTATTGATAAGGCGACATTACAAAAAATTCAAATTGTTGATTTGGATTAGGATATAAAGATTTTTATTTATATACTATATACAACTATTTAAGAAATGAATTTTGCTTTTCTTTTATTCGCCACATTTTTATTGACAACACAACCATTAAGGGGTTTTCATTTTTTTAAAAATCATAAAATAAACAGCGCCATTCATTCTTCTTGTAATAGTGATGAACCTTGTTCAAATCGGGATGAACCTTGTTCAAATCGGGATGAAACTGGTAGGAATAGCAAATTGAAAAAAATAATTGACGCATTATTGAGACCCGATAATATGCGACCAAAAATAATATTATTTCCCAAAATTACACATGAAGAAGACGATTGGGAGTCGGGTGAAATCCCATGGGATTTTGTGGAAAATGGTAATGTTTCTGTTGCCTTGGATCCCCATAGTATTGCCATGTTGTTATTGTAAAATATTTTTATTGTAAACAGAGATATAATAAATAAAGAAAGGGTATAAATATATGTCAATGTAGTATTATATATATTTATTATTTATCATTTAGAATGAAAGTCACCATTGAAGAAAAGCACAAAAAAGAATTATTCGTGTCATTATTTCAACTTTTAAAAAACAGCACCAATGCGTTAAGAATCGCATTTAAAGAAGACCACATGTATATTCAAGGTATGGATAAATCGCATATTTGTTTGTTTGATATCAAAATCACAAGTGGATGGTTTTCGAGTTATGATAAAACCGTCGGTGATTCTGAATCTATATGTATTGATACCAATATATTTTTCACGGTCATGTCAATGTGTTCAGAAAACCATGTACTCGTATTGGAATACGAAAATGATCCGGACCATATTCAAATACACTGGATTCACGATAAGAATAAAAAGGGTGAGTTTGATAAAATATTTAACATCACCTTGTTGGATATTGAAAGTGATTATTTTGAAATACCAGAGGTGGATTATCAGGCAGAATTTAGTATCAATTCCAAGAAAATAAATGAAATCATGAGTCAGTTAACGAGTTTTGGTGATATTATGAATATTAAATGTAATGAGGAAAATGTGACACTTATATCGAGTGGTATAAACGGTGAAATGAAAGTTAATATTTCGGTAGATGATTTGACAGAATATTCCATTGCCGAAGATGATGAATCATTGAATTTATTTTTTGGATTAACTTATTTACAAAAAATGTGTATTCACACAAAATTGTCTGGAGAAATTGGTTTTTCTTTTGGGAATAATTTTCCGATGAAAATCAGTTATGATTTAGGGGAAGACAGCCATTGTCTTTTTTATTTAGCGCCAAAAAGCGACGATTAGGTTTTTTTACTGAAAATCAGTAAATATAACTAAACAATAAGTAAAAAAATCAATATATAAATATTTTTTTTTATTAGTATAAATGAAAATACTTTTTGCCTTTTTTATATTTTGTATTGTTTTATTTGTATATTTACATGTCCAGTTTCATTTAAAAACCAGTAATGATTTAGAAGTATATGAAATTGATGATCCATCAAAAGATAAATTAGAAGAAATATGTGATATTCGGCAACCCGTGATCTTTGATTTTGAACAAAGCGAAAAAATCATTGAAACCACCAAGAAAGATTTTTTGTTGAATCATTATCATGCTTTTGAAATGAAGGTCCGTAATATAAATGACGTTGATTACAATAGTGAAATATACATGCCTTTAGCATTACACTCAGTTGAAAAATTATTGAATGAAGACAAAACTTCCAGTTATTTTTCCGAAAACAACAATGATTTTTTACAAGAAACTGGTGTAGTAAAAAATTTACAATATAACGATCAATTTTTAAGACCACCTATGTTATCCAATTATAATTATGATATAATGATGGCATCTGAAAACACCACGACTCCGTTTCGTTATGAAATCAATTATCGCAATTTTTTCCTCGTTACACAGGGGAGTGTTCATATTAAATTGGCTCCTCCGTCGAGTTCTAAATATTTATATCCGGTATATGATTATACGAATTTTGAATTCAGAACACCGGTGAATCCTTGGAAGGTCCAGGCGAAATATATGGCGGATTTTGACAAGATGAAATGTTTAGATGTGTTTATTGAAAAAGGAAAAGTCATTCATATACCGGCGTATTGGTGGTATTCTATTAAATTTAATAAAGACACGAGTGTTTCTTGTTTTCATTATCGGACATATATGAATAATTTAGCAATTAGCCCTTATATTATTATGCATGGATTACAAAATCAAAACACCAAGGTTGAAACCATCAAGAAGGTGGATATAAATAAGCTTTCAGATACCGCGGCATCTACCCCTGTCGAAGAAGAAGAAAATACAACTGAACAATCTCGTGAAACTCCATCAGAAAATAAAATTGATTTATAAAACAAATATAATATCATTTGTAAAAAGTATTAAAATCTAATATCAAAATAGAAATGACATTATATACAATTCAAATCAAAGACCGCCAATATTTGGAATGGTCTGTCCATACGAAACATGGGGATAACCTATGTACCCATATCACCACGGTATCGCCAGTGGAAAATAAGATGTTTCACTGCGATGTCTTTACTTTAAATAAAAATACGGTTGAAATTATTGAATCTCCTATAAAAAAAATGGTGATTCCAGGTGTGGTCGTGTTAAAACATAACAAGACCTATGGGCGTCATGCGAATGGTAAATTGATGTACAAATGTATACCAGATGACCCCAAAATACCGGCGTTTTTGGTTCCCTATGAAATGAAAAAGATGGGGTTTTCCAAAGTATTTATGAACCTATATGTCACCTTTTGTTTCAGTGAATGGAGCCAAAAGCATCCGTTGGGGATCATTCATCAAGTGATTGGACCTATTGACGAGTTGACGAATTTTTATGAATACCAATTATATTGTAAAAATGTTAACGCAAGTTTACAAAAAGTAACAAAGAAAACGATGGATGCGTTGAAAGATATAGGTGGTGGAGACGTGGCGATTTATGAGAAAATAGATAAAATCTACCCCGGTATCGAGGATCGCTCGGCATGGCAAGTATTTTCCATTGATCCGGATGGTAGTGTTGATTTTGATGACGCATTTAGCGTGCGTCGAATAAGCGATGACATTACAATGGTCAGCATTTATATTTCAAATGTAACTATTTGGTTGGATGTCTTGAATTTATGGGAGCATTTAACATCCCGCGTTTCAACCATTTATTTACCTGATAAAAAAAGAACCATGTTGCCAAGCATATTATCGGATAATTTGTGTAGTTTATTGTCAAAATATACGCGATATGCCTTTACCATGGATATATACATATCAAATAATACCTTTGAAATTCACGACATCAAATATTTAAACACCAAAGTGCGTCTGTATAAAAATTATGTATATGAGGCGGCGAGTTTATTAAAAGATGAAAATTATAAAATGCTGTATGGTTTGGTAAAGAACGGATTATCGCGGATCAACAAATATGCCTATATGGAAGTTATTGGCGACAGCCACGATCTAGTACAATATTTGATGATATTTATGAACTACCATTGCGCCAAGGAATTACTGGGAAAGGAAAACGGAATATTCCGGGCTGTGAAAAAACGAGACGGGTGTGACGATAAAATACCTTGTTTACCCCCTAGCGTATTGAATACCATAACAATGATAAAAAGTTATTCAGGAAAATATGTTGATATACAAAAATCGGGACATTCCGCGGATGTAATCGCACATGAAATGATGAATATGGATGCCTATGTCCACATTACATCACCCATTCGAAGATTGGTGGATTTACTGAATATGATACAAATACAAAAAAATATGGAGCTCTTACAATTGTCGCCTGGGGCATATAGCTTTTATGAATCATGGTGTATCAAGATAGAAGATATCAACAAAGATACCAAATCAATCAAAAAAATTCACGCGGACTGTAATTTGCTTTTCGCATGCGATAAAAATCCGGAAGTAATAGATCAAAAACATAAAGGATACGCATTTTCCAAAAAAGAAGTTACGTATGAAACCAGCGAATACAAATATGAATATTTAGTGTATTTACCTGATATGAATATTACAAACCGAATTTTTAGCAATGAAGAAAATTTATTATATAGTTCCCGGGACTATAAGCTCTATTTATTCAATGATGAAGAAAAATTCAAAAAAAAGATTCGTTTACAACTAATTACCTCGACAAATATCTAGTGTAAATACGTTGTAAATGATATAAAAACATCTTTTTTACTATTATTATACTATTATATGGTTGTAGTTGTATTTAAATTCTGCGAATATAATGCGGAACACACGCATAAAAACGGATTCGGCGATATGGTTCGAGGACTTATATCCATTAAACAAATCCAACAAATGCTTGGTTTCAAACTGTTGGTAGATATGAAGGGGTATTTTGCGGGTAAGTTTTTCAAAGATCACTGTCCAATCATGTATGAACATTATACGATTTTTAAATTATATGGCGATGATAAGAATAATTTACTTCATATTAGAGATATTATTCAAAATGAATTTGACAAAGGTCTGAATATAATTGCGTTTAACACAAATCATTATCCAGTGTTACACTTATTTAATGATGAAGAAAAAAAACAAGACGTGATTGATTTTATGAAAGAAGTATTTACATTTACTCCGGAATTTGAAAGATATTTTAATGAACGCTGTGAAAAACTGGGGAATGATTATCATTTATATCATTATCGTTTAGGAGATAAAGTTATGAATGAAGGTGAATGCGTCAGAAATCTTGAATTTTGCGTCAATCATTTAATGAATTATAAAAAAGAAAATTCAGTATTAATATCAGATTCACTCGAATTTAAAGAAAAAATCGCCAGTATTAAAAGTGATATCAAAGTTTTTCTAAACAAACCTGTACATTCCAATTCATTCATGGTGGATAATAAAACAAAAACAGACGAAAATTTCCTAGATATTATGATTGATTTTTTTTTAATAAAAAATGCGAAATCATTAACATCCTATTCTGTATATGATTGGACATCCAATTTTGTTTTTTGGACGAGTATGATATATGGTGTGCCATTAACAGTATTACCAAATTCACATTATATTATAAATGTTTAGATTTGGACGTGGAGTTGGACTTGGAGTTGGAGTTGTAGAAAATATATAAATATTTCGTATAAATGATATAAAAAAAACTTTTTCATTATTATATGGTTGTTGTTGTATTCAGATTCACTGATTCTAAGATGAATGAAATTCATAAAAATGGTTTTGGAGATTTAGTGAGAGGACTCATATCTATTAAACAAATACAACAAATAATGGGTTTTGAATTATTAGTAGATATGAAGGGTCATTTTTCTGGTAAATTTTTCAAAGATCATTGCCCAATCATATATGAACATGATACCATTTTTAAAATATATGGAAATGAAAATAATAATCTTTCTGAAATAAAAGACGCGATTCAAGAAGAAATGAATAAAGGGTATAACATTATAGCTATAACATCAAATCATTACCCAGTATTAGATTTATTTCAAGACTCCGAAAAGAAACAAGATATTATTGATTTTATGAAAGAAGTCTTTACATTGACACCTGAATATGAAAAATATTTTAATGAACGTTGTGAAAAAATGGGTAAAGATTATGATTTATTACATTATCGTTTTGGAGATTTTGTCTTAGTCGATGGATATAATATAAGAAATATAAATTTTTACACAAATCATATATTAAGTAATAAAACTGAAAACACAGTTTTAATATCAGATTCATTTGAAATAAAAGAAAAGATATTAAATATGAAAACAAATATTAAGGTTTTGTTAAATAAACCATTTCATTCAAATTCACATATGTGTGACACGCATGTAAAAACAAATAAAACAGAACAAGACTATTTTGATTTCATTTTTGATTTTTTATTAGTTAAAAACGCCAAATCAGTTGGCACATTTAATATTTATGGTTGGACATCTAATTTTGTTTTATGGACAAGTATGATATACGGTATTCCTCTAAAAATATTACCAAATTCGCATTATATCAAAAATATGTAGATGTAAAAATACGATTCATTATATAATATATTTTACGTATTATATATTATATATTAACTACATAAATGACCAAGGATGTATATTTCATTATGTTTGAATTTTTCCATAAAGGTATAACCATTTTTTAACAATATTTGTCTACATAATTCTTCTCTATCAGGTTGAACACCTAATATTTCTATCAATATCAAATAAATTGGAATAGAAAAATCCCATGATTGTAACACTTCGTATTCATGTCCTTCTACATCTAATGATAAAAAATCAATATGTGTAATATTAGTAGACTTGATTATATCGGTTAATGTTTTTGGCTTAATATATATGGTATTTTGTGGTAAAAATTTATTATGTTCTTTATGAAAAAATTCTGTATAATGAAAATGTGTTAATGTATCTTCTACGCCTGAAACAGCAGCATGAATATCTACAAAATATTTGAATTTCAATGGTTCAGTATAACAACTAACCAAATCATTGAATAAGAAATTATTTGGTCGAATTTGCTTAAGTAATTCAAATTTATTTGGATGTGGTTCAATAAGTATTCCTTTCCAATTTAATGAATCTTCAAAAAATTTAGTGTTTGAATATAATAAACCATCTAACGCTCCTAATTCAATATATACACCATTCTGTTTATTTTTGAAATATTTTAAGTTCAAGTATTCATCTTCTTGACATTGTGAATAATACATTATTATATATTACGTTTTATACAATAAATACATAATATAAACTATTTTATTAAAATAAAGAATAAAATTTCTAAATGTGTATACGAATATGAAAATATCTATTCTTACATATTTTATTCTCTAAATAAAAAAATTGAATTACTTTATATTCTATTTTATTGAATTAAATATAATACTAAAACAACTTAAAGAAACCCTCGCACAAAAATGGCAGAAAATGAAGTCGTCGAATTTGAAATTAGTCGAAGCCCATCAATGGTGGATTTATTTATGCGTGACGAGACAGCTCATATGAATGTGACTCAAAGACCATGCGGGTTTTGCGGTGAAGAAGGACATATTGCCGCGAATTGCCAACATGGTCATATTGATTTATTACACCGTTGTGCGATGTTTATTTATTTAGTCAATATTCGTTACTTGAAAAGTATTAACTATAATATGGACTATCATAAATTAAATCCGGATGACCCCGAAAATCATGATGAAATGATTCATAGTCGTTGGTTAAATAATCTAACCATTCCCGAAAAAAAAATATTATGTCGTGTGAATGATATTGATTTAACCGAAGTCGAAAATATGATGTTTCCTGGTGAAAATCTATTCCGTTTGTTACATCATTTCTATGTTGATTATGCGATGGTCCAATTACAAAATAATCAACTATCAAATCCACGATTGATTCAAGATATATATTACACTCATTTTCAACAACTTACATCCGCAAGTTTTCGTGAACGTTACGGTAATATCGTATTAAATAATGTGATTGAAAATAGTGGACGTTATTTGTTGAATTTTGACAGGATTCGTACTATGATGTCAAATCAAATTGCCTATTTTGTGGATGAACATCTTGATTCTGATAGATATTTTGAAAATATTGTATTCAATCCGTCATTCTATCCGTTTTCATTAAATTATTTTATGGGTGATAATCATTCGGTGCGTACTCCAGCAAAAATCACGGTGGTAGAACAAAGCGACAAAGATGAAACATGCGAATGTCCTATTTGTTTTATTGAATTGAATCAAGATACGAATCGCGTCACTACGAATTGTAAACATCGCTGTTGTTGTGATTGTATGATTCAAATCGTAAATAATACCAAAGAAAATAAGGATCTAGTTTGTTTCATGTGTCGTGCGGTTTTGGATGAATTATCTGTTTCTACTCCAGAAGTCAAAGAGGCGATTCTTAAACAAACAAATAGAACATTTGAGTAAAATCCTCAAAAAAATAAAAAAACAAAAAAACAAAAACCCAGAAATATAAGGTTTTTGTTTTTTTTCCTAAATATATGTAATTTCAATTTTTATCCACCAGAACTTCCTTGGCAACTGTCCTGATAATTTTATTGTAATTCTTTAGAGCTTTTTCTTTGTCACTATCGCACAAGCTTTGGTCAATGAGCTTGGTATACAGGTCGCTCTTTTTATGATTCGGGTCCTTGTATTCTGGGTTGGCTTTTCCCCAAAGAGACATTTGCTTGATATTCTTGTGTTCGATTTCCTTGATTGCCTTTATCATTTGCTGTTTATCTTCGTCTTTATGCCAGGTATTGTTGTTTTTAATATGAATGACTTCCCGTTTTAGATCACTACAGTGAATCGGACGTTTGCTGATATCTAATTGGTTTAATCCCTTGACTAAAATATTGCTTATACCACCGCAATACCCGAGGGGTCCAAAATTTTCAAAGTCTGTTAAGGTTAGAATGAGCGATTCCAAGAAATCACTTAGATTTAACGCATCTTTACAGGTCTCGTTCAAGAATACATTCAGGTTGAATTTGTTATTATTCGTGTTATTTTGGGTGATATTATTGTTGGTAATATTTCTATCCTTGCTTATTTCAAGCATTTGTTTATTCTGTTCAATAATGAGTTCCTTGAATTCCTGGTTTTGTTTCAAAAGCTCAATGATAAAATCACCTGAAAAGTTATTTTCTGATTGTTCTTCTTCTATTGTGATCGTTATGTTTTCTTGTTGTTTTATTTCACACTTTTTTTTATGTTTCCATAATCCACTACGATTATTGTATATTTTTCCACATTCACATTCCAATATTTTCTGAGACTTTGCGGTTTCCTCGGTTTCCATTTGGTTTCCATCCTTACTGATAGCGTGTTTTACAGTTAAAAGATGTTTATTAAAATCACTCTTGCGAGAGCATGAATAGTCACAATGTTCGCAGTAATAATTACTGAGAGTTTTTGAGACTTTTGAGATTTCCATTGTTTCCTAAAATGGAAACAGAAAAAATCTCTAAATACTTTCATAATAAAAACATAAAATTTATGCTCACAAAATTATGCTCTCGTCGTTTTATTCCCAATAATTCCAGAAGAGCTTTATGCTGTAAATGACCTAAAAAACAGAGTTTTTAACATGAATCCCTGGCATTTTCAAAAATGGACATACCAAAAATGTCCATTTTTACTTTTTCCAATTACTTTTGGTTGAAAATTAGAATTTTTAGAATATAGATTCTTAAAAAAAATTAATAAAAAATACTATTTTTTTATAAAAATATTATTCTACGGTAAAATTATTGTAAAGCGTCTTTGAACAAGATAGTGGATGACCCACAACCTTCATTGCGGTATAATAAAACATTATCTAAATGGTATATCTTACATCCTGGGTGTAATTGATTGTTTTCATCATAAGGTATTACAGTGTTTTTGTATATATTCATGCCAAATCCGTGCATACCAACCGCACTACCCTCTCGTATTCCATATATATAAGGGATATTTCCATTACCATGATAATATGGTGAATTTAAAAAAAGATCAAATTCTATTTTATCATATATCCAAGAACCACAATAGGGGTTTACGTCATTAACCGCGTATTTTTGATTATTAATCACAATTGTATTTTCAACTTTTAATGTATCATGTAAATCAGCTAAATACTCATTTCCGTAAACGTCATTTTCAATTCTTACAAAACCTAAATTGTATTTATTTCGTATGACTGCGTCTTTATGATCTAACCAAAATTTCAATGATGCTGAAGGTATCATCATATCATCCTCAATATAAATAAAAATATCATAATCGTTTTTCTGTTCTTTTAATAAATCACGACATGACCAAGCTAAAAAATAAGGGTCATTATTTGAAAAATCATGTGTAATTATATTAATTTTACCCTTTTTGTTTTCGATTAAAAACTTACTATCAAATGCTTCATTCGTGTGTATGTACAAATCGGTTTCAAAAGAGTAATCGCAGATTTCTTTAATAATACGATTTATATAGTTAAACCGATACCTCAAACGTATTGAATTGAAAAACGTCATATGTGCGGCGATTTTCATATTATATTATTTTAATAACATAACATAAAATTGTAAAGAAAACGCATAAACGCAAAATTATTTATCTACCAAGACCTCCTTGGCGACTGTTCGGATGATTTTATTATAATTTTTGAGTGCTTTTTCCTTGTCACTATCGCACAAGCTCTGGTCAATCAATTTTGTATACAGGTCACTCTTTTTATGATTTGGGTCTTTGTATTCCGGGTTGGCTTTCCCCCAAAGAGACATTTGCTTGATATTCTTGTGTTCGATTGCCTTGATGGCTTTTATCATTTGCTGTTTATCATCATCTTTATGCCAAGTATTATTGTTTTTAATATGAATGACCTCCCTTTTTAAATCGCTACAGTGAATCGGGCGTTTGCTAATATCTAATTTGTTTAATCCATTGACTAAGATGTTTGTAATCCCTCCGCAATAACCAAGAGGTCCAAAATTTTCAAAGTCGGTTAAGGTCAGTATAAGCGATTCCAAAAAATCGCTCAGGTTCAACGCATCTTTACAGGTCTCATTTAAGAATACATTCAGGTTGAATTTGTTATTCATTGTGTTGTTGTTAGTAATATTGTTTGTTGTTCCGGGTCCCATTTCTAAAATCTTTTTTTGCTGTTCGATAATGAGTTCCTTTAGTTCCTTGTTTTCTTTAAGTTGTTCCTGGAATAAATTAATTAACATCTCCATTTGTGGATTTTCAGGGGGTGTATTTTTGTATTGGTTGGATTCATCATCGTCGTTGACATCATCACAATCATTTAATTCATTGATTGTATTATTGTCATTTATAATAATTGAACATTTCTTATGATGTTTCCATAAACCGCTTTTATTTTTATATTGTTTACCACATTTACATGTATTTTTTTGTAACTGCTCGTTTATGCTCGTTTTGGTTTCCAAATCTGTTCCATTTGTTTCCATTAGATGTTTGGAAGCCGTTAAATGACGATTCATATTAAATTTTTTAAAGCACGTGTAGTCACATTTCTCACAATAAAATGTAGAATGCTCATTTTTGCTCGTTTTTGCTCCTTTTTCACTTCCTAGAGTTTCCATATTCTATAAAAAGAAAAAAGTTTAAACCCTTTTTAATTAAAATTTATTTTTTATGCTCACAAAATTATGCTCTCATATAATTATTTGCTATTCACAAATGAGAGCTTTATGCTCTAAAACACCCTCAAAAACAGCGTTTTTAACATGAATCCCCCTGATTTTCAAAAATGGACATACCAAAAATGTCCATTTTTACTTTTTCCAAACACTTTAGTCTTGAAATTACAATTTTTTAGGATATAGGTTCTTCGATAAAATTTAATAAAAATAGTATTTATTGTAAAAATATTATTCTAAGGTAAAATTATTGTAAAGCGTCCTTAAATAAAATAGTGCTTGAATCACACTCGTCGTGTTTGTATAAATAAACGTTATCAATATGATATATACGACAACTAGGATCTAATTGTTTTGTATCCGAGTCAAATGGTATTATGGTTTTTTTGTATCGACTCATTCCATCACCGTGTAAGCCGACTCCGGCTGCGGCTTGTACATCATAATTTGGAATATTTCCATTACCATTGTAATATGGTGAATTCAGAAATACATTGAATTCGTTTTTGTCATATATCCAAGACGCAACATATGTATTCACATTATTAATTACATAGTTTTTACCATTTATTACCACCGTATTATTCTGGTCTAATTTACGAATAATATCAACCATGTATTCATTTCCATCTATATCCGTCTCAATTCGTAAAAAACCTAAATTGAAACTATGTTTGATTAAATCATCTTTATGTTGTAACCAATAATTCAATGCCGATACAGGAATTAACATATCATCCTCAATATAGATGAAAATATCATAATCATTCTTTTGTTCTTTTAAAAAAGACCTGCATGACCATGGTAAATATAGAGGATTACCATTACTAAAATCGTGGACAATAACTTGAATTTTACCATTTGTGTTTTTTTTCAAATAATGTGGTTTCACATCTTCATTCGTGTGTATAAAAATATCAGTTTCATATGGATAGCTACAAACTTCTTTAATAATACGATTTATATGATTGTATCTATATCTTAGCTTGGGCGAATTAAAAAAGGTTATATGCTTGGTGATCCTCATATATTATAGTATAATACTACCGAATATTATCTTTAAACCTTTTATACGTATAATGATTGTGTGGTGGCAACAAATTTCAATATCATTTCAGGAATTTGTTTTAATTTTTGAAGGAGCTCCAAATTTCCAATACTTTCCACTATTTTTTCCATTTCTCCGGAAATGTTATTTATTTTCAGTATTGCCTTGATAAATTCTCCCAAAAAGATTCCCTTTTCATTTTCTAGATGTTGAAGCATTGTTTTACATTCTTGTGCCGAATTACAGTCTACCCATAGTTCAACTGCTTTCAAAATATCATAATGTATTGTATAATCGACACCTGTATTTATCCTGTAATTTGTTTCAAAATCTTGATAATATAGCATATGTTCTTCTATTTTTTCGAGTATTGTTTTCACATCCGAATACGGACGTATTGTTTTCACCGAATCGTCCACATTAATATTGGTGAAACAACTGAATAATTTAATGAGTTGTAATGTTGATAATTCATTGAGTGTTCCATTTTGAATTAGTCGTGCGAATATTAAACAATGGACTTCCCTCAAGTGTGACGCAATACGACCCAATTCAGTCATTTTTAGGTTTTCAACATCGTCACCAGATTCATCTTTTGTTAAATATCCTTCTTTTTCAAGGAATTTTGCCAATATATGGACGTTATTCTTTAAATATCCACTCGTGTTTTCATAACATTGTTTTTCTTTTTCGATTTCCTTGAGTTTATCGTTAAGTTTTTTTACACAAACCTGGTCATTTTGAATACTCTTGTAATTATCTTCTATTGCCAAAATTTCTCTTTCGCATTCTTTGCGTTTCTTGTTTGCGCTTACCTTGACTTTTTCTTGAGCATCAATGTATTTTTCCACGATTTCCCTAGGCGTTTTCATGTATTCCATTTGACATTCCATTTTCTGCGCTTCTTCCTCTAGTTTCGCGATCTTTCTGTAGGACTCATTCAATTCACCAACAATATCGTCTTGTATCATTGATCTTTGACAAAATTGTAACAGCGTTTGGTCGCCAGTTTCAACCAGGTTCAGCATCAAATTATACGATGTCTTGAATTTACTGACCAATGTTTGAGGTTTGCCATTCATCATAATTTGGTAATCTGGTAGATTGACATTGCGGAATAAATTATTCAGGTGAATCACATGACCAACGGTATCAATACCACGACGACCTGCGCGACCTGCGGTCTGCATATATTCATGTGAATAAAACATCCGATTGGTTGTCCCGTCATATTTGGTTAAATCCGTAAATAAGACGGTTTTGATGGGCATATTTAAACCAACCGAGAAAGTTTCCGTACAGAATAATAATTTGATATACCCGCGTTCGAATAAGATTTCCACGATTTCTCGCAAGATGGGCATACACCCACTGTGATGAATCGCAATCCCTTTTTCCAATAAGGCGACCATATTGTTGTATTCGGGTAATTCCAAGTATTCCTGGTAATTCGGTAATTTTTGTCGCAACAATTGTTCGCATTCACGACGAACCGTATAAGGGACTTTTGAGTCGTTTTCTAGTAACACCACAGTGACCTCCTTGGACGCGACCTCTATTTGTTTTCGGGACATGATAAAGCACGCAGCTGGTAACATATTGTTTTCTACCATATACTTACACACCTCGTTCAGGACATGCTGGCGTTTGACCCATACTTGTTTCTGCCGGAATAAATCCAACATTTTCTTTACTTGATGATAAGTCGCATCGTTGAATTTGCCAGTAGCGCTTTGAATGACATGGAGTTTATTCACTGTTTTTTTGATTTCTTTTTCTAAGACCTCGTCTTTTTTGATTGCCTTGTAAATACCTTGGTTTGTCGTAATGAAACAATAATGGGTTAGCGGGACAATACGATGGTTGGAGGTACATAAATAGACTTGTTTTTTAATTTCGCTTTCCGCATGACGATTTTCCACCCACGCCGCGAATTTTTCTGGTCCATCCAATGTCGCTGAAAGCATCACCATTTGGACGTGTAACGGCATCATTAAGATCATGTTTTCCCAGGTATGACCTCTGCCCGCGTCGTTAATCATATGGACCTCGTCATGAATCACGCATCCGAGTTCCGTATCGAAATTCATGTTGAATAATAAGAGTGACTCATCACTTGATTTTTGTTTTTTCATATATAAAGTGTTTTCCAATATCTCCGCGGTCATGATCAATACTTGTGCCTCAGGATTTAGCTTAATATCACCGGTAATCAGTCCAATACTAACCTCTGGGAATTTTTCGGAAAACTCGTGGTATTTTTGATTGGAAAGTGCCTTGATTGGACTGGTGTAAATGACTTTTTTTCCTAATTTGGTGAAATAGTCAATCGCGAAAATACCCGGTAAGGTTTTTCCCGAGCCCGTAGGCACACACACCAGTGTATGGTGACCTTCTACAATTGCTTCGATAGAATATTTTTGGAAACAACTTAAAGGGAAAGGGAAGATTTCAATATATTCTTTGTATTTTTCTTCGCCTTGTTTTGGATAAGTTTCAGAGCAGATTTTCACCATTTTGTGTGTCTTGTATGTTGTTTTGTGTATTGATGTATTTTACATATAAAAATAAAATCAATTTTAATTTGTATTTTTATATTCTTCTTTTTCTTTTATTCTTTCGCGTTTTTCTTAATTTTCTTGTTTTTCTTGTTTTTCGTTTTTTTAGGTGACGAAAAGATTTATTTCCGCCGTTTGGTCCTGCATAATTCATAGACCCGCAGCGTTATGTATGATAGATTTTATATTCCCAGCAGGTAAATCTGCGATGGATGTGTGATTATCTATATCATCAAAATTAATATTATGTAATTTGTTAAATGGAGGAGGATTAATAGATTGAATAACATACTCATGAGTATCGTTATTAATGTTTACTATTGTATATATACCGAAATTAGTATTGTTAATTTTTATTATGTCATTTATTTTATATTTTGGCATATACAATATATTTATATTATTATATTATTATAGGATTTTTTTGTTTTTGGAAAAAAATTATCTAAATAAGAATTTTAATTTAGAAAGGATATAAAAAAACAATATCATACTAATATATAACAATGAAATTTTTTACTTCATTACTCTTTGCCATGTTCTCGTCTGTTGCTCTTGCTGGTTCTAAACACCCAGAGTTAAAAGAGGAATTTTGCGTAGTCCAAAAAACACTTAAATCTCAAACTTGTATTCATTTTTCAGTTGGACCAGGAACCGGCTGTCAGTACATGTGCTCTTACTGCAGTGAACAATTAGGCACTAACAATTATTACTTCACCGATGGTGTATGTACCTACCAAACAGGAGGGTGCCAGGGCAATCCGTTAGTGGGTGTCACCTATACATGCTGTGCCAATTAAAAATAAAATTGATATAAAATAATATAATAAAAATAAAAATTATTATATTATACCAAACATGACAACAAATGGAAACAACAAATGGTTCAACATTAGCGGAATATTTTGTATGAACCGCAGTAAGCCAGTTATCATTCAAGTAATAGACAAAATTACCAACGCAGAAAACAAAACAAAAATGATGATGGCGATCTTTGAGTTACACCGAAAATATTTTGAAGATGTGGAATTCGACACTTTGTTTCTAGACATATTAGATTCCTTGATTCTTTATCCATCACTATTATATAATACAAGTTATCTAGATATTAGTGCTGAAATTATAAATAATCAAGATATAACAGATTATAAATTACAAAATGTATTATTGAAGTGGATATATAATCAATCCTTCTTTAGAAGTGAAATCATTGCGGAAACACCCGAGGCAGAAATAGAATTACTGCCACCTATGGTTGATGCCATTGCTGTTTAATGAATGATGGTAGCATTTTTACCCCCTTTCTTCTCTTGTTCTTTATTCGTTTTGTTTTTTTTGTTTTTTTTGTGTTTTTTTTTCTCTTGCGCATTGTTTTGCGTTTTCTTGCGCCACCGGCTTCCAACATATACCTTTCATTATTTAAATAATCAGAAAGAGTAAACTTTAGAAATGGTGAAAACGTTATTTGACCTAAAACTGAAAGTAAATTTAATGTAATCTTTTCTATATTTGTATTTCCGATTATAGCATTCGCAGCTTCTTGACTAATTATTTTTATTTGGTTTCTACATAAGAATCGATTAATGGCGGAGTCTTCACAATCACTAACAAGTAGCGCTGTTTGTATTATTTTATTGCCCGGATTTCTGTAAATTGTAGATCCAACGTTGTTGTCTATAATGGGAGATGAATGAAGCAACTCTGTATTATTTACACATACAACTGTTCCAGGTTTAGCAAGAAATCTTGCGTAATCGCAATATGTTTTAGGAATTTTAACTGCTGTTGATGCGCATTTGCTTGTATATTCTATCATTGTATAATCTGACTTTCCATTTTTATTAAACGCAATACCAATTTCCGTTTGAAGTATTTCTGGCATAAAAATCATAGAAAAATAGTCTTGATGCCAATAGTGCTCTGTATTCAATGTCGTGTGTAATGGAGTGTCCATCGAAACAAAAAAAGGACCTTTAGGCATAATACCAAAACTCAATACTTTTGTTAATACACTAACTGCTTTTATTGTAAACCATAATCCATTATCATTCAAATCTGAATACCATATATCATCATATTCTGGTTTAGGTTTAAAAAATATTATTTCGTTTGTGATAGGGTTTACAAGAAAAACCGCATTTCTGTTGGTGGAAGGTATTTCTTTAAATTGCTTTTCTTCTTTTATTATTCTTGGTATCCATTCTATAAATTGAAATTGTCCTTTTCCAAAAAGAAATATATCAGAGGAGTCATTAGTAATCAAAAAATCTTTATCTGGACTTTGAAACCAATGGCAATTATCAGAAAAACCAATACTCATTTTATATATACTAAATATTATAATATAAAACTTTCATTTGTATATTATACATAATGGAGTTTGTTTATGTACTTTTTAGTGATGAAGATGAATGGGAAGATATGGTTATAATTGTATCAAAGGAAGAAGCAATCAACGCATCAATCAAATATCCAAATCAACGAGTAGAAATTTTTATTAAAAATGATACCTGCGGGTATAAACCAACGTACAATTATTATAAAAATGGTGAATATATCCACAATTCCTGAAAACTCAAAATGTAATGTTAGAAAAAATAACATAAAATTTTCATATTAGATAATAATAATACATAAAAACTATTAAATGAATCATGAAATTATTATAGGAAATAAATATAAATTACACGAAAAAATTGGATCAGGATGTTTTGGTGAAATATGGAAAGGCGAAAATATTCGCACCAAAGAAATCGTCGCAATTAAAATAGAACCACACACTAATAAAACCAAATTGTTAAAAAATGAGACCAAAATATATAATTACATTGGGAATGTGAAAGGATTTCCCCAGGCAAAATGGTTTGGAGTGGATGAAAAGAATAATTACATGGTCCTTACACTTTTGGGAAATACTCTTTCTCACCTGGTAGAAAAACATGCGAAACTTTCACTCAAAATGACACTATTTATCACCAAACAAATTCTACAAATTGTGAAAATAATACACAACAAGGGATTAATACATCGCGATATTAAACCCGATAATTTTTTGTTTGGATTAAAAGATAAAAAAAATGTAGTCCACGTGATTGATTTTGGTTTTTGTAAAAAATATACAGACCATCACGGCGAACATCTACCACAGACCACGGATAAAACACCCTTGGGCACACCGAATTATATTAGTATAAACGTACATGATGGATTAGAGCCGTCCAGGCGGGATGATTTGGAATCGGTCGGCTATATGATGCTCTATATGCTGTATGGAAAACTAGAATGGAATGAAATTACTGAATTCTACAATGATTACAAAAATGTAAATAATAAAATCAAAATACTGAAAATAAAAATAGTAGAAAAAGAGGAAATACCGCGACAAATTCGCGAGTATTTACTATATTGTCGCAACTTGGGTTATGATGAAACCCCGAATTACGATTATATTTTTTCTATTTTGTCCGCCTAGATATGCGGTTTTTTGAGTATTTTTTTCCAATTGTTGATTTGAACTAAGGATTGACCGTGTAAATTAAACGCCTTCTTTTTAGCATAATCCGTAGTAAACAAACCATTATCCCTGTATTTTAAGATACGAACATTGAATAAATCATGCGCGTCTTCAAAAACGTCGTCAATTGTCGCACTTGGTTGTCGGTATAACTTGTATACCATACACCGGTTGAAATCATATGCTGTCAATAAATCCGCTTCCCGAACAATATTATACGCCAATTGTTTGTCGCCTAAATCAGGAAACCCGTTGCCTTTCACATGAGAATAAGACATGGTGCTTATAATATTTTTCACCGTTTGTATCTCTCGATAAGTCATTTTTTCTTTTAGAAATTGTTGAATATTGTATAGTCCTTCTTCTTGGTCTACATATTTTTTATCACACATATCATGGACAATTGCGGAAACATAAATGACACGTTCATCTAATTTTAACTGTGGGTTGAGTGGTAATTCGCTTTCATAAATATTGTTAGCATAATTCAAAACATCGAGACTGTGTCCCAAACTGTGAGACCCGTCAATATTGTATTTGTATGAAATAAGCATTACAAAATGAAGTAATTTTGTTAATAATAACATGTTTGCTGGTTATGATATATTATTATATTTTTTGTAATTATATTATTTCAATTTTTAAATGAATCCGATATAAATAATAAAATTGAATAAAATATAAATACAAAATCTTAATAATATATTAATGGAAAAACATAGTGATTTATCAAAAAGATTGACAAAAAGTATAGATGCCAATGAAAAAAAGAAAAACGGGATATATTTTACTCCCGCAACAATTATTCAAAAAAATATAGATGCCTTGAAGCCGTATTTTTCAAAAATAAAAACAATTTTAGAGCCTAGTTGCGGGTCTTGTGAATTCATGAATTATATTGACACTCAAGCATCAAACATTGAAATGACGGGTATTGAAAACAATGAAATGATATACGATGAAATCAAAAAAATAAAATTCAAAAATCCAACCCATATCCTAAATACGGATTTTCTTGAATGGTCGCCCGCAAAAAAATATGATTTGATAATAGGCAATCCTCCATATTTTGTCATGAAAAAAGACGATGTTTTTGCCGAGTATTATGATTATTTTGATGGAAGACCGAATATATTTACATTGTTTATTGTAAAAAGTCTACACATGTTGAACCAAGACGGTATATTGAGTTTTGTATTGCCGAAAAGTTTCACTAATTGTTTATATTATGATAAACTACGTAAATATATTATGGATAAATATAGTATTTTACAGTTGATTGATTGTAGAGATGACAGTTTTATTAAAACAAAACAAGAAACCATACTATTTATTGTTCAAAACACTGTCAAACCAGATACAAAGGAAAACGTAAAATATATGATACATATCAGCAATTATACCATTTTGAATACTCCTGAAAATATCGTAAAAATGCGTGAATTATATAAGGATAGCACCACTCTAAATAAATTGAATTTCAGTGTATGTGTAGGAAATGTGGTTTGGAATCAATGTAAGGCAATATTAACTGACGACACAACAAAAACTAGATTAATTTATAGCTCAGATATTGTAGATTCCAAGTTGGTCGTAAAGGAATATACGAATAAAGAGAAAAAAAATTACATTGATAAACCAGGATCTACCGACGTAATATTAGTTATTAATCGCGGGTATGGTGTAGGTGATTATCATTTCAATTATTGTATGATTGATGTGGATTATCCTTATTTGGTAGAAAATCATTTGATTTGTGTGAAATATTGTGCGCAAAAGACAAAACCTGAATTGTTACAATTATACAACAACATCATTCAATCATTGAACAATGAAAAAACAACCGAATTTATAAATTTGTATTTTGGCAACAATGCGATCAATACAACTGAATTGAATTATATATTGCCAATTTATATTACATCGACCCCATAAAAAAATTGAAAGAAAATATTTTTATTTGAACAATAATATAAATACATTTATGGCACAATCGCATTCAAAAATGACAGCAACAACAATAAACCACGAAACTTTTATCAAAGATAAATTAGTTTTATACATTAAAGAAACCGATAAAGAAACCAGTGTTGTTGATATGTCTTGTTATATTTTATACGACGAGGATGAAGAAGAATTTATGATTACAGGTATCCGGGATGTATCCAATAAAAGTTGTGGAGAACCATATAAATTTTATTGTCAAAAAAAGAAACATGTCATGAATTTTATTCTATCCATATTTGACATGAGAAATGATTTAACAATGATTTTATATAACTACATTGAATTGTATGACAAGTATGAATCGTTTGATGAAATAAGTTTTTACGATTTTCATTTTCAGAATAATCAAAAAAGAGAAATTACTGGATATAATAATGTATTATTAACAGATCCATCACTTGTAAATTATATTAAAAAAAATCTCAAGAATTTAAAACATATTAGATATTAGATTATATGTAAAATAATGGTATATAATCTAGGATGGGGAATATTATCAATCATTGCCAATGGTCTTGGTATCATTGGGTATTTACCAGAAATATATAGCATCATCATATACAACAAAAAAATCAGTATAACTACTCATATTTGGGCAATATGGGTGGTTTCTGGTTTTTTTGCCTTGAGTTACGCAATGGTAATAAAGGACCCGTATGTCATAATGAGTAGTTGTGTAGGTATAGCTTTGAATTTGATTACGCTTACAGTAAAATATTGGAGACGCAATCATGAAGAACGCATGAAAATAATGAATGATATATATAAAGAGGATGATTTGGTAGAATACGAGCATTATATTTTACACGATCATGAAGAATTTGTCTAGTATTTATGGATGAGAATATAATAACATTATCAATAAAAATAATATAAAGACTGCTCAATATTAAGAGTATATACAAATGTCATCGGATACACTTGTAACAGCTTCAGGCGATCGTTTCATTGGTCGTGTAAAATGGTTTAACAACAAGGCGGGTTATGGTTTTATTACTGTCACAACAGGACCCAAAGAAGGTTCTGATATTTTTGTTCATCATAGCGGTATTTCTGTTGTAAGTGAGCAATACAAGTATTTAGTTCAAGGTGAATACATTGAATTTAGTATTGATTTATTAAAGGACAGTGCTCATGAATTACAAGCAGTGAAGGTTTCCGGAATTAACGGAGGGAAATTAATGTGCGAGACTAGACGGGAATTCAGACAAACCCGTGTTTCCGTCAAGAGTGATGGTAAGGAAGAGCTAAGTGAGACAGTAAAGCTTACTCGACCAGAATCAATGGCTGTCCCAAGATCCGTTAGAGCACCAAAACCAAGAGGAGCTGGTCCTCGTGAAGGAAGTGATTGGTCAGTGGTAAGAGGCGCTGGAAAACAATCTAGACCAAGAAAGCCACTAGCATCAAAGGATGAATAAACATTAGAATCGTTTTATTTTTGTAATGTAAGTATAATAACAAAAATAAAATAAAGTAAAAAGACAATATAAATATATAGAATATAATATGATTGAATTTGTGTTTGATGAAACCCGTATTACCGAATTAAAAGAAGTCAATACTCGTATTGGAATCAAAGATGATTTAAGTGTTGAAAAGAACAAGACTCTTATTTTTGTCTATTGTCCTCCCAAAGTAGGATCAACCACGATTGTCTCGTCATTAAGACTATCATCATCAAATAAACTAACCGTTATACATTTACATAATGATATTATGTTGAAAGTATTATTTAATATTAGCAATACAAGTGTAAATGAAATCATTCATTTTAACAAATTTTTAGGAAAAAAAGTCTATGTCATTGATATTTATCGCACACCAATAGAACATAAAATGTCTTCTTTTTTTGAAAATATAGACACTTTTCATTTTAATACCAGTATTGAAAATTTGAAAACTTATTCTATTGATCGATTGGTCAAACGGTTTAACTATTTGTTTCCACATTTAGTGACAGGGGATTACTATAGAGAGACATATAATATTCCCACAGAACAAAACACTCAGTTTGATTTTGAAAATAAATATTTACTTACAGAGCATAATGGTATTACCTATGTAAAACTGCGTTTACAAGACTCGCGCGCATGGAGAGACATATTCAAGAAATTATTACAAATGGATATATATATTGTAAGCGATTACGAAACAGATAATAAAAATATCATTGTAAAGGAGGTCTATAAAAATTTCAAAACCAACTATAAAATACCTAAAAATTTTATACATACTATTAAAAATTCACCCCAATTTCTTTTTTATAATGACATCAATGAGAGAAATGAGTATTTGAAAACTTGGGAAGAAAAGTCGACAACCGAGGATTTTACACCGTTTCATAGTGAAGAATACAATTTTTACAATAAAATATCCATGGATAATCATCACATGAATGAAATACAAGACCAACATTATATTGATTGCGGTTGTACTTGTATTGCGTGTAATAGAAAAAGAAATATTTTACTTGAAAAGGCAAAAAGGGGAGAGAAAATAAACGATAAAATTATTCACGGGAAATCAAAAACGGAATATTTAATGGAGAAAATAAAAAACAATACATTTACCATATTGAAAAAAAGTAACAAACCTCGTAAAATAATCAACAGCAATTTTATGGTCCAACATCACTTGTAATAACAGCATGCGTCTAAGTCTTTTTTTTAATCATATCATTCACAAATTCAAATACATTTTGTTCACATTTTTCCCTGTTTCGATGAGTGAAATAATTGGTATATTCCGCACCACCGCTTTGTTGTATCATGGGACGAGTATAATAACTGATACCGCGGTGATTCACATCGCATTCCCTGAGTTTTTCATTGTATTCTTTTTCGATGACTCGTTGTTTTTCAATTAATTCATCAAGTATTTTTTGTTGTTCTAGTGTCATAATATCTTTGCCACAATAAATCGTTGTTGAATTTGTTTTTTTTGAGCAAAATACATAAATGAGGGGCTGTTTAATCCCACCACTATTATACATCGGGGTATACCCTTTATCAACCGATTTACATTCGATTCCAATAAATATGAAATCGTCTAGTTTGATGATGAAATCAGGTGAATCATGAGTACCACATGGTTGTGATAGATATGAATAATTTGGCATGACAGTATCGAATACAATAGGGTTTTCTATACTACTATTTTGATATGACGTATTTATCCAATTCCAAATAGTTTCTGAATTCGGTTTTTCACTAGGTTTCCATTCAATAATACCATGCTGAGACATTAATAATTCAACAGCTTTTTCATGTGACGCAATATTATGGACAGCTCCACTTGCTGCTGCGTAGTTTTTAAAATATGGCATTGACTTTATGGCATTTAATAATTGAATCATTAACTGTTTGTTTTTGTCAGTATTCATTCTCTGCCGATAATACTATTACTATAAAATAGTAATACTATTCAATTTTATTTTTATTTCACTTTTATTATTTTTAGGAAAGATAAAAAGTTACTACAAGGCTACATGTTTGATCAATTCGTTTTCCATTCAGCACGTCAAATAATAAATTTTTTGTGTTAATCTGTAAATGGAGATGTGATATCATCATACACATTATCAAAATTTTCTAATATTTTATTATATAATATTTGATTTTTGGTACATATTCCTAATCCAGCTGAATGTATAAAATATAATTTACATCCATATATAACTTCTTTGAAAAAATGTTTAACACCAAAATATGGGACAGAAACATCATGAAATATAATAACACCATCTTCTGTTAAATATTTATTCCAATTATTAAAATCATTTTTAACAGCGTCATATGTATGTAATCCATCTATATGTAAAATATCTATGGGGGTTTCCCATTTTTTTGATATTTCTGTAAAATCACCGACAATAATTTCTATATTTTTAAGATTATGATCTTTAATATTATTGATTACACTATTATAGGTGTTACGAAATCCGGTATGTACCTAAAAATAAATCAATTCCATATATTTTACCGTTTGTATTATTTAGAGCATTCGCAAAAACAAATGTGCTAAAACCATAATCAACACCTAATTCAACAACTATTGGGTCTTTATAATGATCTACTAGAAATTCGGCAAATTTACGATGACCACACCACGCGGATGTTATATCATCGATCCAATCAGCCATTATTATAAATATTTATATTAATAGTTATATTTAAACGGAAAATAATTTATTTATAAATATAGTATATAAATGTCAAAAAGCATTATGGCGACTTTAGGCAATTTAGCAATTTTCTTAATCGTATTACTCCTTATATTACATATCACTGGATATGTAGAAGTTCGCGCTAAGACAACGGAGGGGTTTTATTATGAAGAAATTACCCGGGGGGGTAAGGTTGCTTTAATTGTTTTGGGTTCTGTTATTGTAGCATGTATTATATTCGGTACGATTAATCAAAGAGGATTATGGCGTTAGGCAATTTAGCGATTTTCTTAATCGTATTACTCCTTATATTACATATCACTGGATATATAGAAGTTCGGGCTAAGACTACGGAGGGGTTTGTAATCACCACATCGAGTAAAGGTATTCCATCGTGGTTTATTTGGGTTTTTATTGCTGTTGCGGGTCTCACTATTATTATAAGTCTAAGGTAATATACAATTCCTCCGGTGAAAAAAGGTATTCCCTAGGGTCACTTTTTTCTTTCTTTAATTACATTTATTCGTTTTTTTCTTTACATTCTAATAAATTTAATGCTTCGTCAATCATATTTTTGTTTTCCACGAAATAATTCTTCCCGGCGCAAGCCTTGTTGAGGTCCAATGTTTTCAAGAATTCACTTATATTGTTCCGTTGGTATTTGTTGTGGAAAATTTCAGGTGTCACTTGTTTCATCAAGGTAAGCGCATAACTATTGAGTTTGCTGATTTCTTTCAAGACATGTTTGATTTTTTGAATGCTTTCATCAACAGTCATGAGTGGTTTTTCGGAAACATCGACCTCTATTTTAATGTCTTCTTGGGCAAACAATTCTTGTTCTTTTCTTTCCAATATTTTTTCAGATTGTTTCTTGAAATGGTCGTTTAATACACGAGTTCTCTTGTAAATATCAATGAGTTTGACTATTTTTTCGGTGTGTATATTAATAACGAATCTTTCAAAATTATCCAATAAATCTTCATTGTTGGTTAATTTTAACATTACCATAATTGAATGTTCAACAGAGAACCCTCTTAATTCAGAAGGATTTGAGAAATTCGCGTTGGTATAAAAACACATATTATCTAATAAACAATCGATATCTTCAATAACGACGACGTCAATATTTTCACGGTCCGCATTCTCGTATGTTTCAGAACCATCATCGCTATCGTCTTCTTCATATTCGTCATCATCATTTTGCTGATCGTCTTCCGTATCTTGTACCATCGTCGCTCGGCACAATGGGCAATCAAAGCCATTATGGCAAGAGTTTTTCATTAAACAACTACAGTGAAATTTATGACCGCATTCGGTGACAACACTGTTTTTTTTTCCATCAATGGGCTCCATACAAATAGGACAATCAATGGTTTCATCGACAATGTTTTCCGCGACAATGTTTTCCGCCTCAAATTCTTTTTCTAAATTCATGGATCCAATGAATTCGTCAAAGGTAATTTCTGGGATTTCGTTCATGTTTTGGGTTGACATTTTGTTTTTAAAGTTTATAAACTAGTAGTTTTGGTTTGATTTGTTTTTAGTAAAAGAATACAAAGAGAGAAAAAAGCATTTCAATTTTTTTAGAATGAGGGTAAAAATATAAAAAAGAAAAATATCCAAAATATGAATATTTTTCTTTTTTTTTCTTTCTTTTTTTCTTTTTTATAAATTAAAACCATCCTCTAGTAGGACATGAATACTTAGCATCTTCTTCAGCTAAAGCAAGATCTTTACTTTTACTATAATAAGTATAACGCGTATAGGAATCACATTTACAATTATTGTCAAAATAATTAATACCATCTTGCGAAACTATAATATCATTATATGGGTCACTTTCCCAAAAATTGGACATAATACTTGTTTCTCGTTTGAAAACTACGTTTTTTTCACCACGAGTATCGGTATATTTTCTAGCATTATAATTGCCTTTTAATGGTTTACCCCAGAAATTGTTTTCTTTAAGCGCATACATTTTCTTTTCATCTATGCTATCATACCATTTATCAAATGTTTGTTTTTCATTAAGAATATTATATTCGTTTGGGTCGGAATAAGTATAATTTTTAATTTTGCTAGAGTCAATAGTTATATTATTTTGTTCATCATAATCAAATCCCCAATTTTTATATTGAGGTATTGTTCTAGTAAAATTTACAGTATTATCTTTAGTATTTTTTTTTATATTATAGAGACCCAATGAATCATATGATTCATTATCCAAAATTTGGATTTTATCTCCGTTTTTAATACTATTGATCCACGCATGATAACGCAAATCCTTTTTTTCGTAAGACATTGTTGTTGAGTTTGATTTGTTTTTAGTAAAAGAATACAAAGAGAGAAAAAAGTAAATCAATTTTTTTACAAGTATATCAAAATTTGTATTTTATATCTATCAATTATCTTATTTATTTTATATACTAAATATATGAAAAATATATTACTAGTTGTATTATTATTTTTAATTTGTTATATTGTTGAAAAAACAACAAATGTAAAACCTACCATTGACTTTAAAGACAAATTTGAATATATCCCAATCATCACAGCAAATATTTATGCGGATTTATTCATTATTTTTGCTACATTTTCGCGGATATATTACAAATCTGTCACTTTAGAAGATTGGTATAAAAAATACAGATTGTCCGCCATGATTGCCGATATATTGATTGGCGTATTATATATTTTATTAGCCAGATATTTGGTGTACACTTTAAAATTAAAGGTTGGGTTAACTGCGTTTGCCTTTTTGTGTGTAGTGATTCAAGTAATCTTTGATTTTTTGTTTTATTTACTATTTACCATAATGCCGTTGGGAACAAATAATATGTTGGATTTTTTTAAGGGATATGCTAAAGAAGTTGGAATAAATGCTCTATTTGGAGATAGCATTTTGGTAGTATTTGCTGTGATAGTAAGTGCTTTATTAAATGCCAGTACTTTTGATACGAATATAGTATTTTTAATTTTAAGCATCTATTTAACTCCTTATTTTATTTATACGAAAGATTGAAAATGTCTTATTGTAAAAATAAGTTATATACTTGAATCTTTTAGGTAATAGAATAATATGGAGGCAATATATGCGATTGATTCGAAAAATGGACTGGCTAAAAATGGAGTTATACCTTGGAAATCTAAAAAGGATATGTTGTTCTTTATGAATAAAACATTAAACAATGTCGTTATTATGGGAAAAAACACCTATTTTTCTATACCTCACGAGCATAGACCTTTAAAGAACCGGTTGAATATTGTATTCACCAGTAATCCGCATGTATATCAACATGATATAACAAATGTGATCTTTACGAATAATATAAAGATACACGAGGATATTTTAGCAAATAGTTCTAAATATTATAACCAGTATATGTTTTTAAATAAGAATTTCAAAATATTCATTATCGGCGGGAAAACCATATACGAGCAGTTTATTCCATTGTGTAGTAACATATGGGTTACCCGGTTGAAACGGGATTACGAGTGTGATTTATTTATAGATTATGATTATTCAACAAAATACAAGGAAGAAATATATGAAGAGGACGACGAACTTCAAATCATAGAATATAACCGGGTTTAGAATCACCACTTGAAAAAAGGTATTTCCACCAAGTGGCGGATCACTCTTTCCTTTTTTAATAAATACATTAATAAATACATTAGACAAAATATGCTACCTATCCTAAGCTATGAGCGTTGGGCGTTATTAGCTTCACCATAATAACAACCATTATGCTTATTATTATGGTTGTTATCGCAATAGATAGTATCATAGCTATTAGAATTACAATACCTCGAATTAAGAATTGTATTATATTTGTAGTTGGCCGTATCATCGGATACCGTTGTCTTGATAACATTACGAGTTATTTTTTATGATTGATAGTGTTGATTCTTGATATAGTATAGTTGTAAGTATAAAAGAATATAGAAGGAAAAAATAAAATCAATTTTTTTAAAACTTGGTAAAAATGTGAAATTTTACTTAATATTTATACGTAAAAAAAGGTATTCCCTCCAAGTGGTGGGTCACTCTTTCCTTTGGTTAATTTACATCTCAAAA
>Ga0187843_10000103_pt1 | contig 67155 bp, 67 predicted proteins | sample SpaLakP09_SKY_43_FD_134516 | JGI IMG/M metagenome (GOLD analysis project Ga0187843, IMG submission 134516) | Oligotrophic lake water microbial communities from Sparkling Lake, Wisconsin, USA - SP09_SKY_43 | ecosystem: Environmental > Aquatic > Freshwater > Lake | place: USA: Sparkling Lake...
GCCGCATGCGGCCAGCAGCAGTGCGGGCAATATCGTGATGGTCAGTTTGTTCATGCCTTGGGCTCCTTTGTATGGACAGCCCAAGCTTGAATGCAAATTGTGCAGGAAAAATGGAGCCGGCTTATTCGCCCGCGGCGGCGGTGGCCAGCGCCACGAAAGCGGCCGCCAGCGGTGCGTTTTCCCCGGCCCGTTGCGCCAGCAGCAGGGAGGTGCTGGCCCCGGCGTCCAGGATGGGCCGGTAGCATACGCCGTCCATGCGGATCCGGTCGAAGGACGAGGGCAGCACCGACACGCCGCAGCCGGCCGCTACCAGGCCGATGATGGTCGACGCTTCGCCGGCCACCTGGCCGATGCGCGGCACGAAGCCCGCCGCCCGGCACAGGCGGAAGATCTGCGGGTAGATGCCGGTGCCGGCGTTTTGCGGATACATCACGAAGGGATGGTCGGCCAGTTCGCTGATCGAGATCGCCTTCTTGCGCGCCAGCGGCAGGCCGGTGGGCAGCACGGCAATCAAGGGGTCCTGGCGCAGCACGGCCAGCTTGACGCCGGCCGGGGCGGGGCCGTCGGTCGGGCGGATGAAGCCCAGGTCAAGTTCGCGCTGGGCCAGCGCCTCGATCTGGGGCAGGGTGGCCATTTCGTGCAGGGTCAGGCTCACGGCAGGGAACTGCCGGCGGTAGCGGTTGATGACGGTGGCGAACAGCGGCGTGAGCGGGGTCGAAAACGTGAAGCCGATGCGCAGTTCGCCCGCTTCGCCGCGCTGGGCGCGGCGCGCCGTCTCGGATGCCTGTTCGGACAGGGCCAGGATGCGCCGTGCGTCGGCCAGGAACAGCTTGCCCGCTTCGGTCAGGCGCACCCACCGTTTGCTGCGTTCGAACAGCTGCGCGCCGACGTCCGCTTCCAGCACCTGGATGGCGTGGCTGAGCGGCGGCTGGCCGATGTGCAGGCGTTCGGCGGCGCGCGTGAAGTGCAGCTCCTCGGCCACGGCGATGAAGTAGCGCAGCTGGCGCAGTTCCATGAGTAATCGATTTAAAGTATGAGAAACGGCTTTAATATATATTGGACTGTATTAATGCGCAATCCTAAGATGGGCGCATGACTACCAAACATATCAACCGCGCCATGTTCGCCGGGAGCTTTTCCGCCTTCGCCTTGCTGTACAGCGTGCAGCCGCTGCTGCCCGAACTGGCGCAGCAGTTCGGCTTGACGCCGGCGCAAAGCAGCTGGGCGCTGTCGATCACCACGCTGGCGCTGGCGGTCTCGCTGGTGCTGTCGGGCGCCCTGTCGGACCGCATCGGGCGCAAGAAGCTGATGGCCGCTTCCCTGGTGGCGTCGGCCGTGTTCACGCTGCTGTGCGCCTTCGCCCGCGACTTCACGCAGCTGCTGGTCCTGCGCGGCTTGCTCGGCTTTGCGCTGGGCGGCATGCCGGCCGTGGCCATGGCTTACCTGGCCGAAGAAATCGACGCGAAGTCGCTGGGCGTGTCCATGGGCCTGTACATCGGCGGCAGCGCCTTTGGCGGCATGGCCGGACGCGTGCTGGCGTCCTTCGTCAGCGACCATTATTCGTGGCGCCTGGCGATGGCCCTGATGGGCGCGGCCGGCCTGTACGCCGCATGGGAGTTCTGGCGCAGCCTGCCGGAGTCGCGCAATTTCAGGAAGGGCAGCGCCAGCGTGCTGGCCGGGGCCCGCGCCCACCTGGGCGACCACGGCTTGCCATGGCTGTTCGCGCTGGGCTTCCTGATGATGGGCGTGTTCGTCAGCCTGTACAACTACATCAGCTACCGCCTGCTGGACGCGCCTTATGGCCTGGGCCAGAGTGCCGTCGGCGCGCTGTCGGTGCTGTACCTGATCGGCATGTACAGCGCGGTCTGGGCTGGCCGCCTGGCCGACCGCATCGGCCGGCGCAATGTGCTGTGGATCGTGCTGCTGATGATGCTGGCCGGCCTGCTGCTGACGCTGTCGCATGCGCTGGCCGTCATCGTGGCCGGCATGGCGCTGTTTACCTTCGGCTTTTTCGCGTCGCATTCGGTGGCCAGCAGCTGGGTGGGGCGCCGTGCGCAAGCGCCCCAGGCGCTGGCGTCGGCCATGTACCTGTTCTTCTACTATTCGGGTTCCAGCGTGCTCGGCTCCCTGTGCGGCACGGTGTGGAGCAGCGCCGGCTGGACCGGCGTGGTGGCCTTGCTGGCGCTGGCGCTGGGCGGCGCCTTCCTGATCGCGCTGCACCTGCGTGGCCTGGAACCGCTGGCGGTCCCCGCATAAAACTACAATTCCTGCACAATTGTCATTTACTATAGAGCCTGGACCGACTTAGCTGAAGGGCAGGACGATGCGCCAGGACAGGGAACAGCCATGCGGCTGACAATCGCACGCAAGATCGCGCTCGCCGTGAGCGGCATCGTGTTCCTGTGCGTGGGGACCATGGCCTGGGTCTCCAGCAGCAACCTCCAGAGCGGTTTCGTCACTTACCTGAACCAGGTGCAGGGCAAGGACCTGGATAAACTTGGCGACCTGCTGGCCAGGCGCTACCAGGCCGAACGCGACTTCGAATGGCTGCGGCGCCGGCCCGAAGCGCTGCGCGATGTGCTGGACCAGATGACGCCGGAACTGGCGCCCGAAGCGGCGCCGCGCCGCCGTCCCCCGCCGCGCCGCGGCGCGCGTCCGGAAGAGCGCGAGCCGCCGCGTGGTGCGCGCGAGGCGGCGCCGCCGCGTGGCGCGCGCGACCCGATGGCCTTCGGGCCGCGCCTGTCGGTCATGGACGCCGCCGGCGACATGCTGATCGGCCCGCCCGACGTCGCGGGCAGCCTGTCGCGCCAGGTCCTGGTCGACGGCAAGGTCGTGGCGACGCTGTACCTGCGCCCCCTGCGCCAGGTGGGCGCGGCCGGCGACAGCGCCATCGTGTTCCTGCGCGAGCAGGTGCGCGACATCGTCATCGTGGCCGCTGTCATGGTCTGCATCTCCATCCTGCTGGCTTTTTTCCTGGCGCGCCACCTGCTGCGCCCCGTGGCGGCCTTGCGCGACGTGACCGCGCGGCTGGCCAAGGGCGACTTCGAAGCGCGCGCGCCGCTGCTGTCGCGCGACGAACTGGCCGAACTGGCGCTGCATGTGAATGCCATGGCGGAGGCGCTGGAAGAGAGTGAACGCAAGCGCCGCAAGATGCTGGCCGACGTGGCGCACGAACTGCGTACGCCGCTGACGGTACTGCGCGGCGAGATCGAGGCCCTGCTCGACAATATCCGCAAGGCCGACGTCAACGCGCTGCGTTCGCTGCATGCCGAAGTCCTGCACCTCAATAAAATGGTCGACGACCTGCACCAGCTGACGCTGGCCGACGCCGGCGACCTGCATTTCGACTGGGATCGCATCGACGTCTGCGACCTGCTGCGCCCGCAGGTGGAGCGCTATCGCGCGCGCGCCGCCAAGTCGGGCATCACGCTCAAGGACAAGGTGTACGGCCAGCGCCTGATGGTGCGCGCCGATGCCAGCCGCCTGACCCAGGTCATCGTCAACCTGCTGGAGAACAGCGTGCGCTACACCGACGACGGCGGCAAGATCGCGGTGGTGCTGGCGCTGGACGGCAGCCATGCCTTGCTGACCATCGACGACAGCGCGCCCGGCGTGCCGGAAGACGAACACGCGGCCATATTCGACCGCATGTACCGCGTCGACGCCGCCCGCACCCGCGAACGCGGCGGCAGCGGCCTGGGACTGGCGATCTGCCTGGTGCTGGTGAAGGCGCATGGCGGCACCATCGTGGCGTCGTCATCGACCCTGGGCGGCGTCAGGATGGTGCTGCGCCTGCCGCTGGACATGTCCGCCAAATGAGTCCGCACATCCTGGTCGTCGAGGACGACGTCAAGATCGCGGCGGTGCTGGCCGACTACCTGGAAGCGGAAGGCTGGCGCTGCACGCGCATCGGCGACGGGAACAGCGCAGTGGCCTTCATGCGCGCCACGCCGGCCGACCTGGTGCTGCTGGACCTGATGCTGCCCGGGCTGGACGGGATCGAGGTCTGCAAGGCCGTGCGCGCGTTTTCGCAGGTGCCGATCATCATGATCACCGCGCGGGTGGACGAAGTGGACCGCCTGCTGGGACTGGACATGGGCGCCGACGACTACGTGTGCAAGCCCTTCAGCCCGCGCGAAGTGGTGGCACGGGCAAAAGTGCATCTGCGCCGTGCGGCCGTGCGTCCGGCGCCGCTGTTCCAGGTCGACCGCGCCACCATGCGCATCCTGCACGCGGGCAGCGCCCTGAACCTGACGGCGGTGGAATTTCGCATCCTGGCCGAGCTTATCGAACATCCGAACCGGGTGTATTCGCGCCAGCAGCTGCTCGACTTCGCGCACGAAGACCAGCGCGACATCAATGACCGCACGGTCGATTCGCACATCAGGAATATCCGCCGCAAGCTGCCCGCGGCCGACTGCCTGCAGTCGGTGTATGGCGTGGGATACCGCTTCGAACTGTAAGCATGTCGGCGCTTGAGGCCGGCTGCAGCGGGAAATTCCTTCAAAGCAATCGGGCGTGGAGGCTTGGGTGCAGGCCTTCGGAATGGCCGATTGCACGATACCGCACGATATGGACCGATACTGCGCGATAGTGTCGCGAAAATGCCCGATTTGCCTGCGAAAACGCGCGAAAGGCATGCGAAATCAAGCGAAAACGCGACGATTCCGCACGATTTCTTTGGCACATTTGCGTTCAGTAAATCGTACGTTTTCGTCTGCGAATCGTGCGATTTCGTGTCGTAATCGTGCATTTTCGTCCGGCTTTCGGGCGATTTCGCGGCACTATCGCGCCATATCGGGCGGTATCGTGCGATATCGCAGGATAGCCGTTTGGCGAGGGGCAGGGGCTCGTCCCACCGTCTGCAGTCACGTAGAGCTCGCTTCATTGTGGAAATATCCGTGAAGCAGCGGGTACGGCGTGTCAGGTTTGCGCTCGCCAAGCGACCAATCCGGTATTGATGGGAGATATGCAATGAAACGATATTGGTGGGCGCTCGGCGCCTGGGCGCTGGTGCAGGGGACTGCGCTGGCACAGTCATGCAGCAAGCAAAGTCCCGCGTACGGCGTGGCGCTGCTCGAGTTGTACACGTCCGAGGGTTGCAGCAGCTGTCCGCCGGCCGATGCCTTCCTCGGCACCCTGCGCGGCGCGGGCATCGGCGCCGACAGGGCGGTGCTGCTGTCGCTGCACGTCGACTACTGGAATTACATCGGCTGGAAGGACCCATACTCGCGCGCCGCCTTCACCGAACGGCAGCGCTGGATGTCCGACCTGGCGAAAACGCGCACCATCTACACGCCCGAATTTTTCGTCGCCGGAAAGGAACTGCGCAACTGGAGCGGCGGTGTCGATGCGGCGGTGAAACGCATCAATGACAAACCGGCGCAGGCAACTGTCAGCCTTGCGCTTGGCGCTGCGACGGCGGCAGGGCTGCCGATGGATGTTCGGGCCAGCGGGGCGCGCGGGGGCAAGCTGCATGTGGCGCTCTACGAGAGCGCCATCGCGACGAAAGTGAAGGCCGGCGAGAACGAAGGCCGCACGCTCAGGCACGACTTCGTGGTGCGCGAGTGGCTTGCGCCGGTGCCCGTGGGGCGCGACGGCAAGGCCGCGCTGTCGCGGGTGCTGGCCTTGCCGGCGGGCGCGCTGCCCGCGAACATGGGCGTGGCGGCATTCGTGCAGACCGCCGAAGGCGAGGTGCTGCAGGCCCTGTCGCTCGACACCTGTCCCGCTACATCTGCCGGAACAGGTGCGCGTAAAGGGGGCTGACGCGCAGTTTTTCGGGCCGGCCGCGCAGGTTCAGGGAATACTTTCCCATGTCGTCGCGGGTGGAGCTGAGCACGCAGCTGGCGTTGACGATGGTGCCGCGATGGATCTGCCAGAACAGCTTGTCGTCCAGCTGCGGCAGCAGTTCCTTCAGGCTGACCCGGATCAGCGCTTCGCCGTCTTTGGTCACCACGTTGACGTACTTGTCGGTCGCTTCGAAATACACCACGTCGGCGATCGGGATCATTCGCACCTGGTTGCCCACGGCCGCGCGGATGACGGCCAGCCGTTCCACCGCGGGCGCCGCCGGCAGCAGGGCGCGCATCTGGCCCAGCAGCTGCGACAGGTCCTTGTCCGGCTGCGCGGCAAGGCGCTTTTTCAGGCGCTCGATGGTCTTGCCGAGGCGCGCGTCGTTGATCGGCTTGAGGACATAGTCGGCCGCCGCGTGTTCGAAAGCATCGACTGCATAATCGTCGTAGGCGGTCACGAACACGATTTGCGGGAAGGGGCGCGCATCGTCCCAGCTGTCGGTCAATTCCTCGACCGCCTCCAGGCCTGTTTTTCCGGGCATCTTGATATCGACGAACAGGACTTCCGGTTTCAGGGCCAGCGTCTTTTCCACCATATCCACGCCGTTCGGGCTCATGGCCACGATGTCCAGGTCCGGCCACAGGCGCTGCAGCGATTTCGCCAGCGTGGCGGCCAGGATCGGTTCATCTTCAGCTATCAGTGCGCGGATGGTCATGGCAGGGTCGCAGGCAAGGTGAGGCGGGCCAGGGCGCCTTGCGGCGCGTTGGGCCCGAGATTGAAGGAAGCCTCCTTGCCGAACAGGGCGAGCAGGCGTTCACGCGTATTGGCCACGCCGATATGCGTGCCCGATTTGGCGGAAGGCGCGTCCAGTCCAAGGCCGGTGTCGGCCACGCAGAGCACCAGCTTGGCGCCGTCCTGCGCGGCCGAGACGGTGATGTGGCCGCCGTCGATCTTCGGTTCCAGGCCGTGGATGATGGCATTCTCCACCAGCGGCTGCAGCAGCATGGGCGGAATGCTCGCCTTGCGCAGCAGGTCCGGCAGGTCCAGCGTGTAGGCCAGGCGCGCGCCCATGCGCACCGACATCAGGCCGAGGTAAGCTTCCAGCAGCGCGAATTCCTGGGCCAGCGTGGTGCGCTCGACGCGCGACGAATTGAGCGTGGCGCGCAGATACTGGATCAACTGGTCCAGCATTTTCTGCGCGCCGTCCGGATCGATGGCGATCATGCCCTGCAGGTTGGCCAGGGTGTTGAACAGCATGTGGGGTTCGATCTGGGCCTGCAGCAGTTGCAGCTGGGCCTGCAGCGCGCGCGCCCTTTCCTGCGCGGCAGCCGCTTCGGCCCGCACCAGGCGTTCGCGGTTGGCGAAGAAGAGGACGGCCACGCAGGTCACCAGCAGCGTGAACAGCATCATGCCGTTGATCTGGCCCCTGAAATAGGCTGTCAGGCCGGGTGTGTCGAAACCGAGGATGCGGCTGGCCAGCAGGTTCCCGCCGAAGTGCGAAACGGGTACCGATACCAGGATGATGGCCAGCAGGGCGAAGAGGTTGGGTGTCTCGTGCTCGTCCCACACGAAGAGCCTGACGCCGTCGATTGCCAGGAAGGCGGTGCCCCCGATGCAGAACGAGACGATCAGGTTCGGGACGAAATCGCGCATCGAACCGATGACGGCGGTAATGAGCAGCGCGCACCCGATGCAGAAGATGACGGTGAACACGGCATCCCTGCCAAGCCGCTTGAAGGGGAAGCTGCGCTTGGCCATGGCGTTTTACAGCACGCCTTTGTCGCGCAGCGCTGCTATCTGCTGCTCGCTGCGGCCCAGCAGGTCGCGCAGGACTTCGTCGGTGTGCTGGCCCAGCATGGGCGGCGGCAGCGCGGCGTCGGCCGGCGTCACCGACATCTTCATCGGGCTGCGCACCAGCTTGACCTTGCCCGCGGACGGGTGATCCATCTCGATGGCCGTACCGCGCGCCTTGACCTGCGGGTTCTCGAACACGTCGTGCAGGTCGTTGATCGGGCCGCAGGGCACGCCCACCGCTTCCAGTTGATTGATCCATTCGTCGCGCGTGCGCGTCCTGACCATGTCCGCCAGCAGCGGCACCAGCACGTCGCGGTGCTGCAGGCGCAGCGGATTGGTGGCGAAGCGCGCATCGTTCGCCAGGTCGGGGCGATTGCCCGCTTCGACAAATTTCTGGTACTGCCCGTCGTTGCCGGTGGCGACAATGATATGGCCGTCGGCGGCGGCGAAGGTCTGGTAGGGCACGATGTTGGCGTGCGCATTGCCCCAGCGCTTGGGCGGCTTGCCGCTATTGAGGTAGTTGCTGCCCATGTTGGCCAGCATGGCCACCTGGGTGTCGAGCAGCGCCATGTCGATGTGCTGGCCGACGCCGGTGCGGTCACGGTGGGTGAGGGCGGCCAGCACGGCCACGGTGGCGTACATGCCGGTCATGAGGTCGGTGATGGCGACGCCGGCTTTCTGCGGACCGCCGCCGGGCAGGTCGTCGCGTTCGCCGGTGATCGACATCAGCCCGCCCATGCCCTGGATCAGGAAGTCGTAGCCGGCGCGGTGCGCGTACGGACCGTCCTGGCCGAAGCCCGTGACCGAGCAGTAGACCAGGTCCGGCTTGATCGCCTTGAGCGAGTCGTAATCGAGGCCGTAGCGTTTCAGCTGGCCGACCTTGTAATTTTCAAGCACCACGTCCGACGTCAGGGCCAGTTCGCGGATGATGGCCTGGCCTTCGGCACTGGCGATATCGACGGTGACGGACCGTTTGCCGCGGTTGGCGGCCAGGTAGTAGGCCGCTTCGCTGGTGTTGTTGCCGTCGGCATCCTTCGCATACGGCGGACCCCATGCGCGCGTGTCGTCGCCCACGCCGGGGCGTTCGATCTTGATCACGTCGGCGCCAAGGTCGGCCAGGTTCTGCGAACACCAGGGGCCGGCCAGCACGCGCGACAAATCGAGAACGCGGATATGGCCAAGTGCCTTGGGAAGAGCTTGAGTCATGGTGGGTATGCCTTGATGCAAAACAGGCGGCAATTATAACGGGCTGGCCCCGCCGCGGGCGATCGTTTGCACGATGCGCGACGTCGCGCCGAACGCTTGCGCGATCACTTCCAGCGCCAGTTGCGGCTGCGCGTTCCCGCACATGAAAATGTCGGCGGCGGCGAAGCCGAATTCGGGCCAGGTGTGGATGGAGATATGCGATTCGGCCAGCAGCACCACGCCGGTCACGCCCATGGCGTCGCCGAAGCTGTGGAAGTGGCTGTGCAGGATGCGCGCGCCGGCCGCCTCGGCGCCGGCCCGCAGCAGCGCGTCGATGTCGCTGGTGGCGACCAGCTTGCCGGCGTCGATGCCGTAGAAATCGGCCAGCAGGTGGATGCCGGCCGGGCGGTGCGCGCTAGGGCTCATTTGTGGCCGCCGCCTCCGCCGCCACGATAGGTGCTGCCGGAACTGAAGCCGCTGCCGCGCCCCGAACTGCTCGACCCGAAACTGCTGAACATGGATGCCCAGCTCATGACCGTGGAGATGGCCGTCACGGCGATCGCGTACCAGATGTATTTTCCGTTCATTTTTTCTCGGCCCCGTCTTTGAAGTAGCTGGACGGGAAATAGATCGCGATCAGCGCGATGATGGTGTACAAAAAGGTGTGCGAGAACGCGAACACCAGCGGTACCGCGTTCAAGCCCAGGATCCACCACAGAAATTTCGACTGGATCGAGCCGGGTTTCGACGATCCGGCTTTTGCCGCCGGCGCGCTGCCCAGAATGCCGTCGCCGAACCATGCCTTGACCTGGCTCCATTCCACCGGCGTGGAACGCGACCAGGTCATTTCCTGCGCCGTCACTTCGGCCGCCAGCGAGGCGTCGCCATTTTCGAATTCATAGACCTGCACCGTGTCGCCGGCCGCCACGCGCCAGTTGAAGGCGCCGGCGGCATAGTTCACGGTGGCGGTGTAGTCATACAGCTTGGTGTACTTGACGTTGTCGAGCGTGGCGCTTTCGGCCTCCAGCGATGCCCATTCCGGCCATTTGTGCTGCACCGTGGCGCGGAACCAGCCTTCGTCGGTTTCCACCAGCCAGAAAAAGCTGTTGCGGGTGCTGTAAAGAAGATACTCGTTCCACTCCGTGCCTTCCTCGTCGGCGCGGATCATGGCGCCGATGACGGTGTAGTCGGCATTCTGGATCTTGGCGGTGGCGCCCAGCTGCAGGGTGGTCAGGCGCTGGGCCACCGATTCGCCGGCCGCCAGCACGGTCGCTTCCGGCCCGGCGGCGTCCAGCGCGGCGGCGCAGGCGGGGCACACCAGGTTCGACGTCACGCCCGGAATGTACTTGATCGAACTGCCGCAGGACGGGCAGTCGAGCGCATCGAGCTTGCCGCGGAACTTGCCGGCGCTGGCCTTGATCTGGTCGTCCTCGCGCAGCAGCTGCATTTTCAGGTCGGCCAAGGTGACCGAGGTGCCGTTGTAGACGGCAGGCTGCTCGCCGTCGCTGTAGTCGAGCGTGACGAAGGATGCGCCGCTGCGGAAATCGGCGACCTTCGCTTCCCAGCCTTCCTCGACCTTGAACGGCAATTCCCCCTGGCCGCCTATGCATTGCGCGACCTGCTTTTCGGACGAGGTAAAACGCTGGCCGCCCATGTCGTACTGGCGCCCGGGAAGGATGTCGTCGAACGAAGGCAGCGTTTTTGTCGCCTCGCGCACCGTGGTGATGACGTACAGGCCTGAAGAATCGCCCAGCCAGCCGGTGGAGGCGTCGTCGAACACCAGGTACCACTCGTTCCACATGCCGTGCGCATAGCGCAGCTGGATGCGGCCCACCACATTGAAATTGCGGCTGCCGAAGGCGCCCGAGCTGCCGACCTGGATCGGGGAATAATCCTCGAGGACGGCCGACATCTTGCCGATGTACCTGACGGTATCGGCATCCTTGAGCATGGTCGCATTGCAGTACTCGCACACCGCCATGACGGAGGCGTGCGAGCGGAAGTTGACCGGTGCCCCGCAGCTAAGGCAGGCGACAGTCTGCATTTATCCCAGCAGCTTCTTGAGCAGCTCCGCCTTGGTGCTGTCATAGTCGGCGGCCGAGATCAGGCCCTTGTCGAGCAGGCCTTTGAGCTTGGTCAGGCGGTCCTCGATCGATTCCTGCGCCGGTGCGGCAGGCTGCGCCGCGGCAGGCTGCGCCATCGCGCCGCTCATGCCCTGCGCCATGGCCTGGCCCAGCATGGCGCCCGCGCCCAGGCCGGCGCCGATGCCGGCCAGTCCGCCTTCGTTCTGGGCCGCCAGCGGAATGCTGGAAGCCACATTGAACTTGGTGAAGCCGGCCATTTTGTCGGCCGACAGGCTGCCCTTCATGCCGGCGCCGATGCGTTCGTCGAGCGCGGCCTGCAGTTCTTCCGGCAGGCTGACGCTGGCCACGTTGAATTCGTCCAGCCCCAGGCCGTACTTCGCGAACGCCAGCGCCAGGTCGCCCTTGACCTGCTGCGCCATCAGGCCCTGGTTGGCCGCCATGTCCAGGAAGGGGACTTTCGATCCGCCCAGCGAACTGGCCATGGTGGCGAGCAGGATGCCGCGCAGCTGCTCTTCGACGTCGTCGCGGGTATAGACTTCGCGCGTGCCGCTGATCTCGGTGAAGAATTTGCGGGCGTCGGCCACGCGGTAGGAATACATGCCGAAGGCGCGGATGCGGATCATGTCGAAATCGGCATCGCGGATCGTGATCGGCTGCGGCGTGCCCCATTTGCGGCCGGTCTGCACGCGCGTGCTGAAGTAGTAGACGTCCGACTTGAACGGGGAGTCGAAGAACTTGTCCCAGTTTTTCAGGTTGGTCAGGATAGGCAGGGTTTGCGTGGACAGCTTGTGGGTGCCCGGGCCGAACACGTCGGCGATGGTGCCTTCGTTGACGAACACCGCCAGCTGCGATTCGCGCACATTGAGGATCGCGCCGTTCTGGATTTCGAAGTCCTGCATCGGGAAGCGCCAGGCGAGCACGCCCTCGGTCTCCTCGTTCCACTGCAGGACATCGATAAATTGTTTTCTGATGAATGAGCCGATGGACATGTCATGTCTCCCTAAAGCGTGTCAGGAAATCGAGCCGGCGTTGACCAGGCCGATGGAAATGGAAATCGCGCCGAGCAGGCCGCCGAATGCAGTGTTGTTCGATTCGATCGCGTCCTTGGACATGCTGAGCAGGCGCGTGGCGATGTTGTAGACCAGGATCTGGATCAGCATGGCGCCGCCCGCCCAACCCAGGAATTGAAAATAGTCCGGCGTATGCATGAGGGCCGACGCGATCGGCAGCGAAAAACCGATCAGGGTCCCGCCCAGCGACATGGCGGCGGCCTGGTTCCCCTCGCGGATCAGCTTGACCTCGTCGAACGGGGTGAGGCGCGTATAAATGACGAAAAACGCCATTACCATCGCGACTGCTGTTGCAAGGTGGAGCAGATAGTTTAGGATGGCGGGCACGCGTTCCTCCCCAGGAAAGATAGTCAAATTGACAGCACACGGGAATCTTAGATCAAAAGACGATACATGACCAAACGAATTCTTATACTTTCCGTGTTTGTGGTGGCCTCCTGTGGCCTGGCATATGAACTGATCGCCGCTGCGCTGTCGAGTTATTTGCTGGGCGACTCAATCCTGCAGTTTTCCACGATTATCGGCTGCTACCTGTTTGCCATGGGGGTGGGCGCCCACTTTTCGAAATATGTGCATGACGACGACGTGCTGGCGCGCTTCGTCGACATCGAACTGGCGGTAGGCCTGATCGGCGGCATTTCGGCGGCGATCCTGTTCATGACCTTCACCTGGATGACGGCGCCGTTCCGCACGCTGCTCTACACGATGGTCTTCATGATCGGCGCCATGGTGGGCATGGAAGTGCCGCTCGTGATGCGCGCGCTCAACGCGCGCGACACCGCCTTCAATGAACTGGTCAGCCGCGTGCTCACCTTCGACTACCTGGGCGCGCTGGCCGTGTCGCTGCTGTTCCCCCTGGTGCTCGCGCCTTACCTGGGCCTGGTGCGCACCGGTTTCCTGTTCGGGATGCTCAATGTGGCCGTGGGCATGTGGACCTTATATGTATTCCGGCAGGAGCTGACCAACCTCGGCGGACGCGTGCTGCGCGCCAGCGCCGTGATGTTCGTGCTGGTGCTGGGCTTCGTGGCCTCGGACCGGCTGGTGCAGTGGGGCGAGCATGGCCTGTTCGGCGACCAGGTCGTATATGCCACCAATACGCCTTACCAGCGCCTGGTCATCACCCAGTGGAAGGACGACACGCGCCTGTACATCAACGGCAACCTGCAATTCTCGTCGCGCGACGAATACCGCTACCACGAGGCGCTGGTCCATCCCGCGCTCGAAGCGCTGCCCTGGGCGCGCCGGGTGCTGGTGCTGGGCGGCGGCGACGGCCTGGCGATGCGCGAAGTCCTGCGCTACAAAAATATCACCCACGCGACCCTGGTCGACCTGGATCCGGCCATGACGGCGGCGTTCACCACCCGTCCCGACCTGGCTGCGCTCAATGCGCGCTCGCTCTCCGATCCGCGCGTGAAGGTGATCAATGCCGATGCGGCGATCTGGCTGCAGGCCACGACAGAAATGTTCGACGCGGTCATCATCGACTTCCCCGATCCGTCCAGCTTCGCGCTGGGCAAGCTGTATTCGGTGCCGTTCTACGGCATGGTGAAAAAGCACGTGGCGGCCAACGGCCTGGTGGTGGTGCAGTCGACGTCGCCGTTCTTTGCGCCGAACGCCTTCTGGACCATCGATGCCACGCTGCGCGAAGTGGGCATGAAGACCTTCCCCTTCCATGCCTACGTGCCGTCTTTCGGCGAATGGGGCTTCATCATGGCCTCGCCCCAGCAGGAGTACAAGCCGCCCACCAGCTACCGCCTGCCGATGCGCTACCTGAACGAAGCGACCACGCGCGAGATGTTCGCCTTCCCGCCCGACATGCCGCGCCGCGACCTGCCGCCGAACCGCCTGAACACGCAGTCGCTGGTGCACGAATTCGAGCATGACTGGCGCCAGGTGATCCGCTGATGGACCGGCGTTCCTTCCTGGCCGTCGCCGGCGGCGCCGGCATGGGCGCGCTGACAGGGGCCGGCTTCTACAAATGGCAGGAAATCACGCCCACGCTGCACTACCCGGGCCGGGCCGAAGGCCACTACCTGCGCGACCGCAAGCAGCTGCCGGCACCGAAGCGCGTCATCGACACCGACGTCGCCATCCTCGGTTCCGGCATCGCAGGCTTGTCCGCCGCCTGGAAGCTGAAAAAGCTGGGGCACACGGACGCGCTCATGATCGACGGCCCCCAGCCTTTCGGCAACGCGGCCGGCGGCCATTTCGGCGAGCTGGCCTACCCGACTGGCGGCCACTACCTGCCGCTGCCGTCGCCGGAATCGGTGCACGTGCGTGAAATCCTGTTCGACCTGGGCATCATCGAACGCGACCCGCTGGGCGAAAAGCCCTACTACGACGAGCGCTACGTGCTGCACGGCCCCGAAGAACGGCTGCTGTTCAACGGCGTATGGCAGGACGGCTTCATTCCCACCGAAGGCGTGCCCGAAGCCGAACTGGCCGAACACAGGCGCTTTTTCGCCCAGGTGGAAAGCTTGCGCGCCGCGCGCGGCATGGACGGCAAGCGCGTATTCGTGTTCCCGACCGTGCAGTCGTCGACCGACCCGGCCTTCGATGGACTGGACAAGATCACGCTCAAGGACTGGATGGACCAGCAGGGCTACCGCTCGCCCACGCTGCACTGGTACCTGAACTACTGCTGCCGCGACGACTACGGCACCCGCTACGACAAGGTCTCGGCCTGGGCCGGCCTGCACTATTACTGCAGCCGCTGGGGGCAGGCGGCCAATGCCGGCAACGGCGCCTGGCTCACCTGGCCGGGCGGCATGCAGCCGGTGGCCGACAAGCTGGCCGCGAACTCCGGCGTCAAGCGCCATGCCGGCACGGTGGTGTCGCTCAAGCGCACGGCGCAGGGCGTCGAGGCCCTGTGCTTCACCTTGAACGAAGGCGTGGCCGAGACCTACCTGGTCCGTGCCCGCAAGGCCATCTGCGCGATGCCGGTGTACGTGGCCGCGCGCGTGGTGGAGAACATACGCGGCTTCGGCTTCGATCCGACACTGCACACGCCCGTGTACGCCCCCTGGATGGTGGCCAATTTCCTGATGAAGGACTTCCCGGCCGAACTGCCCGACGTGCCGCTGGCATGGGACAACGTGGTGTACCAGGAACCGGGACTGGGGTATGTGGTGTCGACCCACCAGGACATCCGCACCACGCCGCCCGCCAGGACCGTGTTCAGCGCCTACATCGCGCTGTCGGACCGCACGCCCGACCAGGCCCGCAAATGGATGATGGAAGCGACCCCCACCCAGGTCGTGGACCTGGCCAGCGCCGACCTGAAGGCGGCCTACGGATGGAAGTTCGCGGCCTGCGTGGAACGGGTGGACATTACCCTGCGCGGGCATGCGATGGCCGCGCCCCTGCCTGGATTTCGCGGCAACGCCGGCATCAAGGCCCTGCGCGACGCCGACGGGCCCATCGTGTTCGCGCATGCCGACCTGTCGGGATTTTCGGTATTCGAGGAAGCCGCGTGGTGGGGCTGCGAAGCGGCGCGCAAGGTGCTGGCGTAATATCTTATTCGTAGCCGGCGACGATGCGTTTCCACTCGGGGTCGTTCCTGAGCTTCCTGATGACCGGCGCGATCCTGGCATGGGCCTTCGCCTGGCTGTGCGGGGCCAGGAAGCGCCTTTCGGTGCCCGGCCCCGGCATCGCCCTGACGCGCAGCTTGTCGCCAAGCTGGTGAGTGCGGATGAAGTAGCGCGCCATGGATTCGGCCACGATCACGCAGTCCACCCGTCCCAGCAGCAGCTTCTCGATATTTTTCTCGTCGCTGACGCCGTCGTTGCGCTGCGCCCGTGCGCGCACGAACCAGTCGTCCAGGCCGGGATACACATAGCCGAGCGTGACGCCGACGGTTTTTCCGCCCAGGGTGTCCGGCAGGGCGGGATCGATCGCGCCCGACGCCGGCGCCACCAGCGCGAAGCGGTCGGTGGCGAAGGGCGCGGTCCACAGGTATTTATTCTGCGCCGTGTCGTCTAACCATTCCGGCATCATGCCGATCACGATGCCGTCAAGGCTGCCGTCTTCGAGCTTGACCTGGAGGCGCTTGCGGGGAATGTAGATCAGGCGGAATGTCACGCCATCGAGCTTGCGGCGGTTCAGGTAGGCGACCAGGTCGGGGTAGATGCCGCGCCCGTCGCCCAGCATCAGCGGCGCGAAATTGGCGCTGGTGTAGACGTTGACGATGTCCGCGCGTGCGCCGGCGCCAAGCAGCAGCGCGCACAGCAGCGACAAGGCGGACGCGATGTGTTTCATGCCGGGGGGCGCTCCGCCAGCGTGGCCAGGAACAGGTCGCGTTCGGTGTCGACGATGTCGTCGACCGTCTCCTCGTCCAGCCCCATGGCGCCGAGCACGAAGGCCGACAGCTGCAGGCTGGCCTCCAGCGTTTCGGGCACCACGATGGTGGCGCCGGCCAGTTTCAGCGCGCGCGCATGCTTTTCGTCGCGCGAGCGGGCATACAGCCGCACCTCGGGAAATTCGCGCCGGATGCCGCGCACCGCGTGCAGCGCGGACGCCGCGTGGTCCATGGTCAGCACGATCGCCGGCGCCGCGCCGGCGTCGACCCGGCGCAGCAGTTCGGCGCGCGAGGCATCGCCGAAATACACGGGAAAACCCTCGGCGCGCAGGCTGGCCACCAGGCGCGCGTCGGTTTCGAAGGCGACGTAGCCTATCCCCTGGGCCGTGAGCAGCTTGGCCAGCTGGCGCCCCACGCGCCCGAAACCGGCGATGATGATCAGGCCGCGCGCCGATTCCAGCAAGTGGCTGGTGCTCTCGGCCGTGGCCAGGTCGGCCGCGCGTTCGTGGCGGTCGCCGATGGCCAGTCCCAGCCTGGCCAGCGGCGGCGTGACGAACAGGCTGATGCCCACCCCCAGCATGACCAGCTGGCCGATGCCGGGATCGAGCAGCTTGCCGGCGACCGCGTAGCCGATCACGATGAAGGCGAATTCCCCGCCCTGGCCGAGCAGCAGCCCGCCTTGCACGGCGCGGCCCCACGGCAGCCCGCCGCCGCGGAACAGCAGGGCCACCACGGCAGCCTTGATGGCGATCAGGCCCACCACGAAGCCGGCCAGCCAGAGCGGCGCGGCGGCCACCTGGCGCAAGTCCATGCCCATGCCGACGGTCATGAAGAACAGGCCCATCAGCAGCCCCTTGAAGGGTTCCACCATCAGCTCGACTTCATGCTTGAATTCGGTTTCCGCCAGCAGCACGCCGGCGATCAGGGCGCCCAGCGCCATCGACAGGCCGGCCGCCGCCGACAGGCCGGCGATGCCGAGCGTGGTCAGGAGGATGAGCGCCATGAACACGTCGGGCTGGCGATGGCGGGCGAAGGCGCGGAACAGGGGATGGACCACGCGTCCGCCCACCAGGTAGATCAGGGCGATGGCCAGGGTGGCCTTGGCCATGGCGATGGCGACCAGGCCGGCCAGGCTGCCGCCGGCGCCCGAACCGAGCGCCCCGACCAGGATCAGCAGGGGCACCACGGCCAGGTCTTGCAGCATCAGCACGGAAAAGCTGGCCCGGCCCAGGCGCGAGGTGGTGTTTTGCTGCGCCGTCATCAATTGCATGACCACCGCGGTGGACGAGAGCGACAGCACCAGGCCCAGGATGATCGCGCTTTCCATGCGCTGGCCCAGCAGCAGGGCGGCGCCGCCGATCAGCAGGGCGCTGACCAGGACCTGGGCCGTGCCGGCGCCGAATACCCAGCGCCGCAGCGACCACAGGCGGGCGGCGGACAGTTCCAGGCCGATCATGAACATCAGGAACATGACGCCCAGTTCGGCCAGCGCGACCACGCCTTCGGCGCGCGGGAAGGTCAGGTAGGACAGCCAGGACACGTCGGCGGCGAACAGGCCCAGGCCGAAGGGGCCGAGGACCATGCCGACGGCCAGGAAGCCCAGCACCTGGTTGATGCGCAGCCTTTGCAGGGTGGGAATGAGTATGCCCGCCAGCGAGAGGAAGAGCAGGATTTCCCTGAGAAAGGGGAAGGCGTGTTGCTCTTGCACGGGGTCGGCCTTTGGGCATGGTTGAGATAGCCCCATTCTAAACTGTTCGCGGCCCACTGCCAGGTAGCGTAAAGTGATGCCGGGCGTGCCTGCTGGCGCGCCCGCGCATGCGCCGCTGGCATCCCGCCACGCGTACTGCCATCCTGTATTCTTTTTTTGAAGGGGATAGACATGAGCAAGGGATTACGCCTTACCCAGAAGTGGATGCAGCGCGGATTGTGGATCGTCGCGTTTGTGTTCGCGGGTTTTCTGATCAGCCTCGGCTCCAAGCTGGTCGAGAACATGTGGGACGTTGAGCCGGAAACCACCATCGAGCAGTACATCGATCCGGTCCAGGGGCCCATCGTGCGCGAGGAAGCCCGGCGCGCCGACAAGGCGGCCGACGAGGCCGAAGCCCGGCTCGACCAGGCCAAACAGAAACTGCAGGTCGCCAAGTCCAATTCCCGGCTGGCCCAGGACAAGTTCGACAACTGGCTGGCCACGCGCCAGGTGACGGCCCGTCCCGACCAGGATCCCGAACTGCTGGCCCGGAACGAGGAACTCAATACCGTCAGGACGGCCGAACGCACGGCGCTGGCCGCCGTGGAAGCGGAGCAGCAAGTCCTGCTCGACGCCAGCCAGGCACGCGAGCGCGCCAATGCCCGCTGGACGGCGCTGGAATGGCCCGCCGCCGATGCCTTCCGGGCCGAACAGACGCGCCGCGAGCTGCGCATCTTCGGCTATCGCCTGGCCCTGACCTTGCCGCTGCTGCTGATCGCCGGCTGGCTGTTCGTCAAGCAGCGCCACAGCACGTCCTGGCCTTTCGTGTGGGGCTTCATCTTCTTCGCCCTGTTCGCGTTTTTCGTCGAGCTGGTGCCTTACCTGCCGAGCTACGGCGGTTATGTGCGCAATATCGTGGGGATCGTGCTGACGGTGGTCATTGGCCGGTATGCCATCGCGGCCTTGCAGCGCTACCTGGCGCGCCAGAAGGCGGCCGAAGCCTTGCCCGACGTGCAGCGCCGCGAAACGCTGCGCTATGACACGGCCTACGCGCGGCTGGCCAAATCGGTATGCCCGGGCTGCGAACGGCCGGTGGACCTGAAGGATGCCTCGCTCGACTTCTGCCCGCATTGCGGCATCGGCCTGTTCGACCGCTGCGGCAAGTGCAATACGCGCAAGGGCGCCTTTGCGCGCTTCTGTTTTTCCTGCGGCACGCCGGGCAAGGCCGGCTTGCCGGACTGATGTAGCGCTAGTCGCGCAGGTCCGCCGGGACCTTGCCGCCGTTGGCCGCCAGCTTGTTCATGACCTGGCGGTGCAGCCAGACGTTCATCGAGGCCGAGTCGCTGGTGTCGCCCTTGTAGTCCAGCTCGGCGGCCAGCTCCTTGCGCGACGCCAGGTCGCTGTCCAGGTTGAGCAGCTTGAGCAGGTCGACGATGGACGAACGCCAGTGCAGGGTTTGCGCCTGGGGCATCCCGCTGAGGATGGCTTCGACGTCGACCTGGTCCATTGGGGCTTGCGGCGGAGGCGCGCTGCGCTGCGGCGCGGCCTGGGTGGCCGTGGTCGACTGCATGGAAGCGGTGCTCGTTTGCGGCGTCTGGACGGCGGGGTGCGACGAGGGGAAGATCTTGCGGAAAATATTACTGAGTATGCCCATGTTGTTTTCTCCTTCGCGTGAGTGAACGGAGAAGGATAGTCTGCGGCGCCAGGATGATCTGTTCGCCACTTCACGTAAAAGAAAAGGCGCCGCAGCGCCTTTCCTGATTAGTCGCCGACCAGTTGGGCGGCGTCGACGGTCTTGTAACCCTTTTCGACGTTGTTGGCGATCGTGTATTTCACGGCCTTGACCTTGTACGGCGTTTTGTCGAAGGTCTTGACGAACCAGGTGCGGGGGCCGTTCTTTTCATCCTTCAGGTCCGACAGGCCGCTCCAGATGACGTTCCACTTGCCGTCCGTATCCTGCAGTTCGACCTTGGTCAGCGCTTGCGCGCCGTCGTTGATGACCAGGCGCACTTCGGTTGCCTGGACCGGACGCGCATAGCCGAATTCGATCCAGTCGAAACCGATATCCTGGTGGCCATTGGTCCATTCCTTGCCATCGACCGCGCCGATGGCATTCTTGCCCATGCTCGAGGTCGACGGGCTCGGATCGCCAAAGGTCGAGCTGACCTTGACCGTTTCGCCGTACTGCGCGCGCGGATCGTTCATGTACTTGTCTTCGCGCGTGGCGAAGTCGAGCAAGGCTTGCTTGCGCTGCTGTTCGCGCTAGGCGTCGCTCAGCTCGGCCGGTTCGGCCGCCGGCGCCGCCGGGGCTGCAGGCGCCGCTGCGGCCGGCGCGGCTGCAGGCGCGGCTACCACGACGGGCGCTGGCGCCACTTCCGCTTCCTTCTTGCCGCAGGCAATCAGGATCAGTGGCGAAACGAGGAGGGCAAGGCGGGAATATTTTTTCATGGCATCCTGGTCAAAATTGGCAGAAAGTTAAGGCGCTTATCTTCTCACAGAAGAGCGCCGACCCGCAATAATTCTTGGACAGGAAAAGTTTCTCGACGTAAGCTATATGTTTCCTTACGACAAAATTGCCATGCGTTACCTAGCCCTACTTGGTTTTGCCGCGCTGGTCGCCGCCGCCATCGATTTGTGGAACGCACCGGCAATGCTGATCGCCTGCCTCTACGGCGCCGGCAGCCTGCTCAGTTTTGCCGTGTATGCCAAGGACAAGGCCGCCGCCAAGGCCGGGCGCTGGCGCACGCCGGAAAGCACCTTGCTGGTGCTGGCCCTCGCCTGCGGCTGGCCGGGCGCGATGCTGGCCCAGCAATGGCTGCGCCACAAGACCAACAAGGCGGGTTTTTCGGCCCAGTTCTGGCTGGTGGTGCTGCTCAACGTGGGCGTGTTTGCCTATCTCACCGCCGGGCGGACTCTGCTGCCCCACTAAAAATGCTATGGTGGCGGCATGTGGATCTATCCTCGATACCTGGCGCACCGGGGCGGCGGCAAGCTGGCCCCTGAAAACACCATCGCAGGCCTGCGCTGCGGGTTGGCGCACGGCTTTCACGCCGTCGAATTCGACGTCATGCTCGCGCGCGACGGCGTGCCTGTGGTCATGCACGACCCTTTCCTGGGACGCACCGTGGCCGGCACCGGCCATGTGTACGACTACGACGCCACGGAACTGGTCGGCATGGATGCCGGCGACTGGTTCGGCGCCCGTTTCAAGGGCGAGCCGGTGCCGTTGTTCACCCAGTTTGTCGACTTCTGCAAGGAAAACGGCATCTGGATGAATATCGAAATCAAGCCGGCGCCGGGCTTCGAAGCGGAAACCGGGACCGTGGTCGCCAATCTCACGCGCGCGCTGTTCGGGCTCGAAATCGCCCGGGACGACCCGGCGCAGCTGCCTTTGCTGTCCTCGTTCAGCCCCGTGGCGCTGGCTTCGGCCATGGCGGCCGCGCCCGACCTTCCCCGCGCGCTCCTGCTCGACGAATTGCCGCCCGACTGGCGCTCCCAGGCCGACGCGCTCGCCGCCGTGGCCATCCATACCAACCAGAAGCACCTGACGCCGGCCCTGGCGCGCCAGGTCAAGGATGCCGGTTTCGGCCTGTTTTGCTATACCGTCAACGACCCGGCGCGCGCCCGGGAGATCGGCGCCTGGGGCGTGGACGGCATGTGCACCGACCGGCTCGACCTGATCGGCCCCGACGGGCCGCTATAAGCCCTCTACCGACTACGCTATAATCGATTTTTTTAGCATGCTGCTTTCTCACGCCCATACAACATGAAATCATCTGAAATCCGCGACAAATTCCTTAAATTCTTTGAATCGAAGGGCCACACCATTGTCCGTTCCAGCTCGCTGGTACCGGGTAACGATCCGACCTTGTTGTTGACGAACAGCGGCATGGTCCAGTTCAAGGACGTCTTCACCGGCACCGACAGCCGTCCGTATTCGCGCGCCACCTCGGTGCAGCGCTGCGTGCGCGCCGGCGGCAAGCACAACGACCTGGAAAACGTGGGTTACACCGCGCGCCACCACACCTTCTTCGAAATGCTGGGCAATTTCAGCTTCGGCGACTACTTCAAGCGCGACGCCATCAACTACGCCTGGGAGCTGCTGACCAAGGTTTACGGCCTGCCGGTCGACAAGCTGACCGTCACCGTCTACATGGAAGACGACGAAGCCTACGACATCTGGGCCAATGAAATCGGCGTGCCGACAGAGCGCATCATCCGCATCGGCGACAACAAGGGCGCGCGCTACGCGTCGGACAACTTCTGGCAGATGGCCGACACCGGCCCCTGCGGCCCGTGCACCGAGATCTTCTACGACCACGGCGCCGACATTCCCGGCGGCCCTCCCGGTTCGCCCGACGAAGACGGCGACCGCTTCATCGAAATCTGGAACCTGGTGTTCATGCAATTCAACCGCGACGAAGCGGGCACCATGCACAAGCTGCCCAAGCCCTGCGTCGACACCGGCATGGGCATGGAACGCCTGGCCGCGGTGCTGCAGCACGTCCACTCCAACTACGAGATCGACCTGTTCCAGGCATTGATCAAGGCAGCGGCGCGCGAAACCGGCGCCACCGACCTCGAAAACAAATCGCTGCGCGTGATCGCGGACCACATCCGCGCCGCCTCGTTCATGATCGTCGACGGCATCATCCCGGCGCCTGAAAGCCATGGCTACGTCCTGCGCCGCATCATCCGCCGCGCCCTGCGCCACGGCCACAAGCTGGGCCAGACCAAGCCATTCTTCTACAAGCTGGTCGAGGACCTGAACATCGAAATGGGCGGCGCCTATGCCGAACTGGCCGACGCGAAAGACCGCGTGGCTCAGGTGCTCAAGACCGAAGAAGAGCGTTTCGGTGAAACGCTGGAAAACGGCATGAAGATCCTGGAAGCGCAGCTGGCGAAGGATGGCAAGAAGCTTGACGGCGTCACCGCCTTCACGCTGTACAGCACCTACGGCTTCCCGCTCGACCTGACCGCCGACATCTGCCGCGAACGCGGCATCACGCTCGACGAAGCCGGCTTCAAGCTGGCCATGGAAGAAGACCAGAAGACGGCGCGCGCGGCAGGCAAGTTCAAGTCGATCGCCAAGGTCGAATACATCGGCGAGAAGAACAAGTTCGTCGGCTACGACAAGCTGGTCCACGGCAGCAAGGTTATCGCGCTGTACGCCGACGGCGTCTCGGTGCAGGAACTGAAATCCGGCCAGGCGGGCATGGTCGTCCTCGACACCACCCCGTTCTACGCCGAATCGGGCGGCCAGGTGGGCGACCAGGGCGTCATCGTGACTGCCGGCGGCCAGTTCGAAGTCGAAGACACGCTCAAGGTCCAGGCCGACGTGTACGGCCACCACGGGGTGCTGCGTTCGGGCGCGCTGAAGGTGGGCGACGCCGTCGACGCGCAAGTGGACGAAGCCAAGCGCGCGCGCACCATCCGCAACCACTCCGCGACCCACCTGATGCACAAGGCGCTGCGCGAAGTACTGGGCAGCCACGTGGCGCAAAAAGGTTCGCTGGTCGACCCCGACAAGACCCGTTTCGACTTCTCGCACAACGCGCCGCTGACGGCCGACCAGATCGCCCAGGTCGAAGCCATCGTCAACCGCGAAATCCTGCAGAACCAGGCCACGCAGGCGCACAACATGACGTTCGACGACGCGGTCAAGCATGGCGCGATGGCGCTGTTCGGCGAAAAATACGGCGACGAAGTGCGCGTGCTCGACATCGGTTCCTCGAAAGAGCTGTGCGGTGGCGTCCACGTGGGCCGGACCGGCGACATCGGCTTCTTCAAGATCATCGGCGAAGGCGGCGTTGCCGCCGGCGTGCGCCGGGTCGAAGCGGTGACCGGCGAAGGCGCGCTGGCCCTGGTGCAGTCCCTGAACCGCCGCCTGCAGGAAGCTGCCGGCGCCCTGAAAACCAATCCGGAAGAACTGACGTCCCGCATCGCCCAGGTGCAGGACCACGTCAAGGCGCTGGAAAAGGAACTGGCCGCGCTCAAGTCGAAGATGGCGGCAGGGCAGGGCGACGAACTGGTGACCCAGGCCGTGGACGTGAACGGCATCCAGGTGCTGGCGGCGACCCTGGAAGGGGCCGACGTGGCGCGCCTGCGCGAAACCATGGACAAGCTCAAGGACAAGCTGAAAACGGCCGCCATCGTGCTGGCCAGCGTGGCCGACGGCAAGGTCAGCCTGATCGCCGGCGTGACCGCGGACGCCACGTCCAGGGTCAAGGCGGGCGAACTGGTCAACTTTGTGGCCCAGCAGGTGGGCGGCAAGGGCGGCGGGCGTCCGGACATGGCGCAAGCCGGCGGTACCGATCCGAGCGGCCTGGCGGCCGCCCTGGCGGCCGTCCCGGCATGGGTGGGCGAGCGCGCCTAGCACAAACGCGGGAATGCGTGGTCATTGCGACATGTGAATTGTCGTTGTGACCATGCAACAAAAAAACAAAATTTTTGTGCGGTGCGTCAAATTGAGAGAATTGGAGTATATTTGATTGTGTGAGTACGCCAACCAACCCAGCAGAGCATTCGATGAGCGACATTACTTTTGACAGCGACATCATGGAATATCAGAAGGAACTCGACGCGCGCGGTCTCAATTGCCCATTGCCGATCCTGAAGGCCAAAAAGGCATTGGCCGAGATGGCCACGGGCGAAGTCCTGAAGATCGTCGCGACCGATTCCGGTTCCGTGCGGGACTTCCAGGCCTTTGCCAAGCAGACCGGCAACGCCCTGATTTCGCACACCCAGAACGGTTACGAGTTCACGTTTTTGATGCGCCGCAAATAAGCTTTTCCCGTGGGGCAGGCAGCAGCAGCCCCCTTGATTTTCCCAAAAATGTGACAAGAACCTGATTTTAGGGTATTTCCTCTAGCAAGAAAACGAACGATCGTGCTTTAATTTAGTCATGAAACGGTTTATCTCTTATAATCTAGGCCACTTGAGTCACGTCACCTAATTCCATTTCCCAAAGGCATACCTATGAAAGTCCTGGTTCCCGTCAAACGCGTGGTCGACTACAACGTCAAAGTACGCGTCAAGTCCGATGGCAGCGGTGTCGACATCGCCAACGTCAAAATGTCGATGAATCCTTTCGACGAAATCGCTCTGGAAGAGGCCATGCGCCTAAAGGAAGCGGGCAAGGTCACCGAAGTGATCGCCGTGTCCTGCGGCGTGACCCAGTGCCAGGAAACCCTGCGCACCGGCATGGCGATCGGCGCCGACCGCGGCATCCTGGTTGAAACCACGGCCGACATCGAGCCGCTGGCAGTGGCCAAGCTGCTCAAGGCCCTGGCCGACAAGGAACAGCCACAGCTGATCATCCTGGGCAAGCAAGCCATCGACGACGACTCGAACCAGACCGGCCAGATGCTGGCGGCCCTGCTGGGCTGGCCGCAAGCTACCTTCGCGTCGAAAGTGGTGCTGGAAGACGGCAAGGTCACCGTGACGCGCGAAGTGGACGGCGGCCTGGAAACGCTGTCGCTCACGCTGCCGGCCATCGTCACCACCGACCTGCGCCTGAACGAGCCGCGCTACGTGACGCTGCCGAACATCATGAAGGCCAAGAAAAAACAGCTCGACGTCGTCAAGCCGGAAGATCTGGGCGTGGACGTCACCGCGCGCCTGAAAACGCTGAAGGTTGTCGAGCCGGCCAAGCGCTCCGCGGGCATCAAGGTGCCGGACGCCGCCACCCTGGTCGCCAAGCTGCGTACCGAAGCCAAAGTCATTTAAGAATAAAATAAGGACACATCATGGTCGCATTAGTCATTGCTGAACACGACAACGCATCCCTCAAGGGCAGCACCCACCACACCGTCACCGCTGCCGTGCAGTGCGGCGGCGACGTCCACATCCTGGTCGCCGGCAGCAACTGCGGCGGCGCCGCGGAGCAGGCCGCAAAAATCGCCGGCGTGACGAAAGTCATCGTCGCCGATGCGGCCCACCACGCCGACGGCCTGGCCGAGAACGTGGCCGAACAGGTGCTGGCGATCGCCGCATCGTATTCGCACATCCTCGCTCCGGCTACCGCCTACGGCAAGAACATCCTGCCGCGCGTGGCCGCCAAGCTGGACGTGGCGCAGATCTCGGAAATCACCAAGGTCGATTCGCCCGACACCTTCGAGCGTCCCATCTACGCCGGCAACGCGATCGCCACCGTGCAGTCGTCGGACAAGATCAAGGTCATCACCGTGCGTACCACCGGTTTCGATTCGGCCGCTTCCGAAGGCGGTTCGGCTGCCGTTGAAGCCGTTGGCGCGGTTGCCGATTCGGGCAAGTCGGCTTTCGTTGGCCGCGAACTGGCCAAGTCGGACCGTCCGGAACTGACGGCCGCCAAGGTCATCGTTTCCGGTGGCCGCGGCATGGGCTCGGGCGACAACTTCAAGATCCTCGAGCCGCTGGCCGACAAGCTGGGCGCGGCCATGGGCGCGTCGCGCGCCGCGGTCGACGCGGGCTTCGTGCCGAACGACTGGCAAGTTGGCCAGACCGGCAAGATCGTCGCGCCGTCGCTGTATATCGCCGTCGGTATTTCGGGCGCCATCCAGCATCTGGCCGGCATGAAGGATTCCAAGGTGATCGTCGCGATCAACAAGGATCCGGAAGCGCCGATTTTCTCGGTGGCCGACTACGGCATCGTTGGCGACCTGTTCGAAGTGGTCCCGGACCTCGTCAAGCAACTGGGTTAATAGCTCGCACAAAAGCGCATTCCGCCATGGTCGACAGACGCATGGCGGGATGCGCTTTTTTCATATCAGACTAGGAGATCAAGGTGAGCTACACAGCCCCACTGAAAGACATGCTGTTCGTGATGAACGAACTGGCCGGACTGGCCGACATCAACACGCTGCCAGGCTGCGAAGACGCAACCGCCGACACGGTTGAGGCAGTCCTCGAAGAAAACGCGAAATTCTGCAGCGCCGTCGTGGCGCCCCTGAACGGCCCGAGCGACAAGGACCCGAGCTTCTGGCACGACGGCCAGGTCACCACCGCCAAGGGTTTCAAGGAAGCCTTCAAGGGCTTCGCCGAAGCCGGCTGGCAGGGCGTGCAGCACCCGACCGAATTCGGCGGCCAGGGCTTGCCCAAGCTGCTGGCCACGCCGTGCATCGAGATGCTCAACGCATCGTCGATTTCCTTCGCCCTGGTGGCGCTGCTGTCGGACGGCGCGATCGAAGCGCTGCTGACCGCCGGTTCGGACGAGCAGAAGGCGACCTATCTCGAGCCCCTGATCTCCGGCAAATGGACCGGCACCATGAACCTGACCGAGCCGCAGGCCGGCTCCGACCTGGCCGCCGTGCGCACCCGCGCCGTGCCGCAGGGCGACGGTACCTTCAAGGTCTTCGGCACCAAGATCTTCATCACCTACGGCGAGCATGACATGGCCGAGAACATCGTGCACCTGGTCCTGGCGCGCACGCCGGACGCGCCCGTGGGCGTGAAGGGCATCTCGCTGTTCATCGTGCCGAAGTTCCTGGTCAATGCCGACGGCACCCTGGGCGCGCGCAACGACGCGCACTGCGTCTCGATCGAACACAAGCTGGGCATCAAGGCCAGCCCGACCGCGGTGCTGCAGTTCGGCGACCACGGCGGCGCCATCGGCACCCTGGTGGGCGAAGAAAACCGCGGCCTGGAATACATGTTCATCATGATGAACGCGGCCCGCTTCGGCGTGGGCATGCAGGGCATCGGCCTGGCCGACCGTTCTTACCAGCAGGCCGTGGCCTTCGCCAAGGACCGCGTGCAGTCGCGCGACCTGGCCGGTTCGGCCGGTCCCGTCTCCATCATCCACCACCCTGACGTGCGCCGCATGCTCATGTCGATGCGCTCGCAAGTCGAGGCGGCGCGCGCGCTGGCCTACGTCGGCGCGGGCATCAGCGATATCGCCCACCACCATCCGAACGCGGACACGCGCGCGGCCAACCTGGCCGTGTACGAATACCTGGTCCCGATCATCAAGGGCTGGTCCACCGAAATGTCGCAGGACGTCACGCGCGACGGCGTGCAGGTTCACGGCGGCATGGGCTTCATCGAAGAGACGGGCGCCGCGCAGCACTACCGCGATGCCAAGATCCTCACCATCTACGAAGGCACCACCGCCATCCAGGCCAACGACCTGATCGGCCGCAAGACGGTGCGCGACGGCGGCGCCGTGGCCAAGACCATCATCGCGCAGGTGCGCGTGACCGAAGGCCAGCTGGCAGCGGCGCAGGGCGCGGACTTCAAGGCGATCCACCGCGCGCTCTGCGAAGGCAGCAGCGCGCTCGAGGCCGTGGTGGACTACGTGGCCGGCAATATGAAGACCGACATCAAGGGTGTGTTCTCGGGCAGCGTGCTGTACCTGAAGCTGGCCGGTATCGTGCTCGGTGGCTGGGTGATGGCGCGCGCCGCGCTGATCGCGCAGCAGCGGCTCGACGAAGGCACGGGCGACGCGTCCTTCTACAAGGCCAAGATCGCCACCGCGCGCTTCTTTGCCGACCACATCCTGTCGCAGGCGTCGGGCTTGCGCACGGCGATCATCGAGGGCAGCGCCGGTGTGCTGGCCTTGAGCGAAGACCAGTTCTAAAAACAAACGCCCCGCAAGGGGCGTTGTTCATTTGGCGGCGTTCACTTTCGGCGCCTTGCCCAGCCGCGCCAGGGCTTCGCCGAGCGACTTCATCTTGGCATCCTTGGCGACCTTGGCGCATTGCGCGCGCTTCTTGCGGTCGCTCTCTTCCTTGCAGATCGCCATGTCCTCCGCATACCGGTCCGCCGCTTCGCGCGTTTCCATGTTGTATTGTTCCTTCGGCGTGGTGGCGTGGGCGCTGCCAGGCGCGCAAATCAGGAGCAGTGCAAAATAAAATGGGCGAAATATCATTGTTGCTCTCCGGTTTATTGTATCTTGCCGTATCTCGGTTTTGCGCTATTGTAAGCCGTTTGTAACTTGCGAAACACTTGCTCTGCAGTTTTTCGCCTGTGGGTGGATTTGCCTATAATGAATAAGTGGCAGAGTCCGCCTGTATTCAATCTTTCCTGGGAAATCGCTTTGAAACATACTCTACTTGCGCAGCGCTTATCCGCGACAGCGACAATGGCTGTTTTCCTCGCCGCATGTGGCGGGGGAGGCGGTTCCGCCGGCACTACCCCGACGCCGACCCCAACCCCCACGCCGACCCCGACGCCGACCCCGTCGACCTGCCCGTTCGGCATCGCCGGCGACACCACGGTCGCGGCCGGCAAGACTGCCGGCGTATCGGCGCTGTCCTGCAGTTCGCCCTTGACCGTCGTGACGTGGACCCAGGTCAGCGGACCGGCTGTGACGCTGACGGCGGCGCACAGCCCGACCCTGGCCATCGAAACCAGTACGCCCGGCGTGATCCGCCTGCGCGCGGACGTGGTCCTGTCCAACGGCTCGGCGTCCAGCGCGACCACCGACATTACGGTTACCGCGCCGCCGACCGGCAGTTTCGTGACCGTGCGCGCCGACCATTCGCTGCGCGGCGGCACCGACACCTCGGTGCGTGCCTGGCCGGTGCTGGTGGGCGACACCCTGACCAGCATCGCCTGGACCCAGACCGCCGGCCCGACCGTGACGATGAACACGGAAGACCAGCGCTTGCTGATGTTCAAGGCGCCCAGCACGACCAGCGACGTCCAGCTCAAGTTCCGCGCCACCATGACCACCAGCAGCGGCAAGGTCGATTTCGACGAGGTCATCATCAGCCTGGACCGCCAGGATCCGGTGCCCGCCGACGCCCTGTTCGAACGCACCCAGCGCGTCCACCCCTACCGCACGGTGAGCCAGTACGCGCCGGTGCTGGTGCGCTGCGTCTATGAAGGCAATATTTACTATACCGATTCGAACCGGAACAACTTCTGCCCGACCAGCATGCTGCCGCTGCTGCAGACCGAAGCGGGCATCGGCGCAGTGCCGACCGTGGCCCAGATCATGGGCCGGGTGCTGGTGTCGCACGACTTCCTGGGTGTCAATTTTGAAACCTTCCTCAACACCCAGGATCCGAATGGCGACTTCCGCCGCATGCTGGCCGGTACCACGGCCATCGTGCTCGGTTCGCACGTGCGCCCGAGCTTCTACACGGCAGGCAGCGGCGCGATCTACCTCGATGCCAACAACCTGTGGCTGACGCCCGAGCAGCGCGACGTGGTCACCGAAGTGCCCGACTACCGTTCGAGCTTCGACGATGCGCTCAATTTCACCAGCGTGGGCCGCGCCGTCAAGAACAACGATTATGCGCGCCGCACCTTCTCGCCCACCGAGCGCCTCACCCGCACCCAGTCCGACCTGGTGCTGGTGCTGGGCCGCCTGATGTACCACGAACTGGCCCACGCCAGCGACTTCTTCTCGCCGGCCGACCGCACCCTCGATCCGGCCAAATCGATCTGGCTGAACGTGGTGGGCCGCGTGGTGGCCAAGACCTTGCCGTCCGACACCCTGGCCGCCCAGTACCCGCTGCGCTCGGCCGAAATGAAGGGCCTGGCCGACGTCATGTACAAGGGCACCGTGGCCAACGCCACCCAGCGCGCCTATACGGCGGCCCAGGTGGGCGGCTTCTTCGGCAGCGACATCGCTTCCGACGACTATGCCTACACCGTCAACGGCAACGACAATTCGCGCGAAGACCTGGCCATGCTGTTCGAGGAATTCATGATGTACCACCGGCACGGCATCCAGTACGACGTCGGCTACACCAATGTGTTCCGTGACGGCATGACCAACAACGACTTGATCGTTGCCTGGGGCCAGCGCGGGCGTATCGGCGCGACCGGCATCAAGCCGCGCATCCGCCAGGTGCTGGCGCGGATCGCGCCGTGGGTCGATGCGGGCGCGGTCGATTCCCTGCCGGCGCCGCTGCAGATGCGGGTGGGCGTGAGCTGGGAAGCGAACCTCACGCAGGGCAATATCCTGGCCAATGGGGCCAGGCAGTCGGCCATGCGCGTGGAAACGGTGGAAAGCCGCCAGGCGCGCACCCGCGAGGACGTGGCCAGCAAGCGCCACGCCCGTTAAGGGGGCTTGTCCTCGCGAAAGCGGGGATCAGCCGTAGGCGCCGCCCGTGTAGAGCAAGTCGAACAGGCGCGACATGGTGAAGATCAGGGCGACCGTGCCAACAAGCATGGTCGCCACCAGCAGCACTGCCAGTACCCAGGTCGAGTCCGACTTGCGGCCCGATGCGGCATTGAAGGCCGCATCGAACTTTTCATCCGACATCACGCCCAGCACCAGCGACTCCAGGAAGCCGATCACATAGGACACCAGGATGGGCAGCAGCTTGTAGAACGCGTCCGCCTGCGGCGCCAGTCCGATCACCAGGCCGGCGATAGGCAGGCTGCACACATGCATCAGGCCCAGCTTGTCGAGCGTGCCGCGCAGGTAGAAGCGGTGGATGCCTATGCCGCCCAGGGTGGTGGCGAGGAGGGCGGCGAAGGCTTTGTTTTTATGCGGCGTGGTCATGGATGAGTGAGTTCAAAAGCAATAAAGGTGGCAGTATCGGTCAAATTCGGGCCTGAAGCATCCTTTTTCCCGGCTTATTCACCGAGATCGCATGGCGGCCGGGCCCGAAATAAGCGATAATGCTCGATTCGCCCGATTGCGCGCCCTGTTGTCATTAACGCTTGCTGCTGCGCGGCATTGCGCGCTATAATTGTCGGCTTTTTCCGCCCAGCACAACTTTTTGGAATTATTATGGTCGTTATTCGTTTAGCACGTGGAGGCGCCAAAAAGCGCCCATTCTTCAACATCGTTGCAACGGACTCGCGCAATCGCCGCGATGGCCGCTTCATCGAGCGCATCGGTTTCTACAACCCGATGGCAGCCGGTGCCGAAGTTGGCCTGCGTATCACTGCAGACCGTCTGGCTTACTGGCAAGGCGTTGGCGCACAACTGTCGCCAACCGTAGCACGCCTGGTCGCTTCGCAGCCAGCAGCCTAAGTCTGGTCCGGGTTTGAGCGGTATTGCAGCAGACGGGGTGCAAGCCCCCGACGACCTGACGCAAGTCGGGTATGTGTCCGGCCCTTTCGGGGTCACCGGTTCGGTACGGGTCACCCCGTTCTCGGACGATGCGGACGCGCTGCTGAGCGTGAAGACCTGGTGGCTGAATAAACCCGGCCTGCGCTCCGTACAAGTACGGACCGCGAAAATGCACGGCGGCGACGTCGTGGCCCAGTTGGCGGACACGCTCGGGCGGGATGCTGCGGAGGCGCTCAAGGGCGCTGCTGTATCGATCCCGCGCAGCCTGTTTCCGCAACTGCCGGCCGATGAATTTTACTGGTCCGATCTGATCGGGCTGGATGTTACGAACCTGCAGGGCGAAGCCTTGGGACAGGTCACCGACATGATGCACAACGGCGCGCAATCGATTTTGCGCATTACGCCCGTGCCTGATGCCGCGGTTGAAAAGGCGCCCGAGCGCCTGATCCCGTTTGTGGACCAGTTCGTCAAGACTGTCGACCAGGCAGCCAGAAAAATTACCGTGGACTGGGGCCTGGATTATTAAGGCCCGCAGCACGAAGCGAGAGCCCGATGCAATTTGACGTCGTGAGCTTGTTTCCCGAGATGTTTGCCGCACTGACGCAGTCGGGTGTCACCCGCCGCGCTTACGAGCAAAAACGCTGGGGCCTGTCGCACTGGAATCCGCGTGATTTCACGACCGACAATCATCGCACCGTCGACGACCGCCCCTACGGTGGCGGACCGGGGATGGTGATGCTGGCCAAGCCGCTCGAAGCTGCCATCGGCGCCGCCAGGCAGCGCCAGGTGATGCTGGAACTGCCGATTCCGCGGGTGGTGTTCATGTCCCCGCAAGGCAAGCCGCTGACCCATGAGCGGGTCATGCAGCTGAAGGACGAGCCGGGCCTGGTATTGCTGTGCGGACGCTACGAAGCGGTCGACCAGCGCTTGCTGGACCGCTGCGTGGATGAGGAAATCAGCCTTGGCGATTTCGTGCTCTCCGGCGGCGAATTGCCGGCGATGGCCTTGATGGATGCGGTGGTGCGGCAGTTGCCGGGCGTACTGAACGACGACGCTTCGGCGGTCGAAGACAGTTTCGTCAACGGCCTGCTCGATTCGCCGCACTATACGCGGCCCGATACGTATGATGGCGTGGCAGTACCGCCGGTGCTCATGGGCGGCAACCACGCAGAGATCGTCAAATGGCGGCGCGAGCGCATGCTCGAAGCGACCATGAGGAAACGCCCGGATTTGCTGTTGAAAGCGCGCAGCGCTGGTTTGCTCAGCAAGTCGGACGAAAAGTTTTTGGCAGGTTTGTAAACCTGCTGTAGTGCCGAACCCGGACATGTTGTCCGAGTTTCTTAATACCCCATCCTATACTGAGCCCCAGGTGTCAGCACGATGGTTAATGGAGTTATAAAAATGAACTTGATTCAACAACTTGAGCAAGAAGAAATTGCCCGTCTGGGCAAGACTATTCCTGACTTCGCACCAGGCGATACCGTCATCGTCAACGTCAACGTCGTCGAAGGCACCCGCAAGCGCGCCCAGGCATACGAAGGCGTCGTGATCTCCCGTCGTAACCGTGGCCTGAACTCGAACTTCATCGTTCGCAAGATCTCGTCCGGCGAAGGCGTCGAGCGTACGTTCCAGCTGTATTCCCCGCTGATCGCTTCGATCGAAGTCAAGCGTCGTGGTGATGTTCGCCGCGCCAAGCTGTACTACCTGCGTGAGCGTTCGGGTAAATCGGCACGTATCAAAGAAAAACTGCCAAACCGTCGCGCCTCCACCGCTGCTGCGAAATAATAGCGGCTGTGTTGCGAGAAAGGCATCCGTCCCCGGATGCCTTTTTTTGTTTATAGGATAAGTTTTTTTGGCCAAAATTCCTTTCGATCCGGAACAACTACCCATCGACGCGATTGCCAGCGAGGGCGCCCTGCATCCCGAGCGCATGGTCGCCGACTGGCTGCGCGCGCGCTTCGCCAACCCGCCAGAGTGGCAGCCAGAGGTGCTGGAAGAGTCCTTCGTGCGCCGTGCCACCACGACCGCGGCATCGGTGCTGATCCCCCTGGTGCAGCGCGAGCACGGCCTGTCGATGCTGCTGACCCAGCGCACGGCCCACCTTACCGACCATGCCGGCCAGATCAGCTTTCCGGGCGGGCGCGCCGAAGACTACGACGCTTCGCCGATCGACACTGCGCTGCGCGAAACGGAAGAAGAAATCGGCCTGGACCGCAGGCACGTGGAAATCATCGGCATCTTGCCCGACTACGTGACCGGCACCGGCTACCGCGTGACCCCGGTGGTGGGCCTGATCCTGCCGCCTTTCGAGCTCACGCCCGACACCAACGAAGTGGCCGAGATTTTCGAGGTGCCGCTGCAATTCCTGATGGATGCAGGCAACCACCGGCGCCTCAGTTTCGACTTGCCGGAAGGGGCGGGCAAGCGTAGTTTCTATGCCATGCCCTTCGAGCGCTTCTTCATCTGGGGCGCCACGGCCGGCATGCTGCGAATTTATTCCATTTCCTGCGGGCCTAATAAGTTTGATTCTGCCCGGTCTCTGCGTTATCGTAGCGGGCAAAGCGGTATTGCACTATTTCAAAAGGACGTTTAATGACATTTCTCTCCATTCTCTGCGCGCTGTTGATCGAGCAACTCAAGCCCCTGCGGGCCGACAATCTCATCTACGCAGAGATCAAGAGTTTCGCCATGCGCATGGAAGGCTGGTTCAACGCCGGCGACGCCGCCAACGGCCGCATGGGCTGGCTGCTGATGATGGGCGGCCTGATGCTGCCCACCGCCGCCATCTACTGGTCGCTGCTGCGCTACGACTGGATCTTCGCCGCCTTCGCCTGGAACGTGCTGATCGTCTACCTGACCCTGGGCTTCCGCCATTACAGCCACTACTTCACCTCGATCCAGATTGCCCTGTCGGCCGGCGACGATGCCAGCGCACGGCGTTTGCTGGCCGAATGGACGCGCCTGGACACCGTGGGCATGGAAACGACCGAGATCGCCCGCATCGCGGTGGAAAAGTCGCTGGTGACCACCCACCGCAATGTGTTCGGCGTGTTCTTCTGGTTCCTGATGCCGCTCGGGCCCGCCGGCGCCGTGATGTACCGCGTGTCCGAATACCTGGCGCGCGCCTGGAACGAACCTGAACACATGAAAAACGAAGCCTTCGGCCAGTTCGCCGCCAGGGCTTTCTACTGGATCGACTGGCTGCCGGTGCGCCTGACCGCGATCGCCTTCGCCGTGGTCGGCAACTTCGAAGACGCCGTCTATGCCTGGCGCAATTTCGCCCACCGCTGGAGCGACGAAGCGCGCGGCATCATTCTCGCTGCCGGCGGCGGCGCCATGGGCGTACGCCTGGGCACGCCGAACGAAAATGCATCGAAGGTGCTGCCGCCAGATGCCGCCACGGTCGATTCGACCGACAGCGAAGCCGAAATCATGCCGGGCGAAGAGCCGAATGCTCGCGCCCTGCAAAGCACGGTCGGCCTGGTCTGGCGTGCGCTGCTACTATGGATGATGTTGCTGTTATTGCTGTCCGGCGCGGTCTGGCTGGGCTAAGTCGCTACCCTTGGTCTTCTATAAGATATAATACTGGCTCCCCGCACTTTCCCTCATGTCGCCATGGCCGAGTCACCCGATCACAAGAAGAAGCTCGCAAACGAGTTTTTCATTCTTGGCCTGACCAGCGATGGCAGGCAGTTCCGGCCCAGCGACTGGGCCGAGCGCCTGTGCGGCGTGATGTCCTGTTTCAGGCCCGAAGGTTCGGGCGGGCCCAATGCCCACCTGCAGTTTTCCCCCTATGTGCGCCCGACCATCCTGAACGGTGTCAAAGCCGTGGTGGTCAATAACGAGCTGCAAAAGATCGAACCCCTGGCTTTCCACTTCGTGCGCGATTTTGCCAAGGATAATGACTTGCAGATCATCGACGCCTGTTTCCTGCCCGACCCCACTCCCTGAGAAGTGCCCCCCAACGGCTTGAGCGAGATCAAAGCCGTCGCAGATTGACCGCGTTAGCGTAGGAGCTGCCGCGCGTATCCTGCGCGCGCTCAACCGCCAGGGGAGGGTTTCATGAGAATCGGCGAAATCTGTACCATCCAGACCATTTATTGCGAGCGCGACGAAACGGTACAGGGCGCGGCCCTGCTGATGCGAAAAAACCACGTGGGCGACCTGGTCGTCATTGAACAGGCAAATGGCGAGCGCACACCGGTCGGCATCATCACCGACCGCGATATCGTGGTGTCGGTCATCGCCCTCGGGCTCGACCCGGCCAGCCTGCTCGTTGGCGACATCATGAGCGACGATTTGCTCACAACCTCCGAAGATGACGACGTCTACGAGACGATCGAGCGCATGCGCTTTCGCGGAATCCGGCGCGTACCGGTCGTCAACAGCGCAGGTGGCCTGACCGGTATCGTCAGCGTGGACGACCTGCTCGAGTTCCTGGCCGAAGAGATGGGCGAGCTTTCCCGCATCAGTTCACACCAGCAAGCGCACGAAAAACGCGCACGGCAGTGAGTCTTGCTAGCGAGCTACGAATATTTACGCTACTATGTTGCTGTAGGGCAGCAAAAACTGCACTTTTGCAATTTTGGAGAGGCGTAAGATCGTGATCAGGGAAATCAAACAGAAGGATACCTCGTTCGAGGGCAAGGTCGTGCTGGTGACGGGCGCAGCTGGCGGCATCGGCCGCGCGGCGGCACTGGCGTTCGGCAAGGCGGGTGCATGCGTGGTGGTGGCCGACACCTCGGTCGACGGCGGCCATGCGACGGCGGCCATGATCGTGGAGCAGGGCGGCAAGGCGCTGTTCGTGCAATGCAATGTCACGCGCGCGGCGGAGGTGGAGGCCCTGGTCGACAAGACCGTGTCCTATTACGGCCGGCTTGACTGCGCGTTCAATAATGCGGGCATCGAGGAAGAGCATTTGCCGCTGGCCGATGCCGACGAAGCCTTGTTCGACCGCATCATGAACGTCAACGTCAAGGGCGCCTGGCTGTGCATGAAGTACGAAATCCGCCAGATGCTCAAGCAGGAAGGCGGGGGCGCCATCGTCAATACCGCTTCGGTCGCTGGTCTGGTCGGCGCACCCACGCAGCCGATCTACGCCGCCAGCAAGCACGCCGTGGTGGGGATGACCAAGACCGCGGCGGCCGAGTATGCGCGCTCCGGCATCCGGATCAACAGCGTGTGTCCGGGCGTGATCAATACCGCCATGATGGCGCGGGCCCTGGAACGCGAACCGCAGCGCGAGAAAAAGCTGCGCAATGTGCACCCGATGGGGCGCTTCGGCGAAGCTGCCGAGATCGCCAATGCGGCGCTCTGGCTGTGCTCGGACAAGAGTTCCTTCGTGACCGGTCACCAGCTGGCGGTTGATGGTGGTCTTACCGCCATCTAGCCACACCGCAGGCAACACACCACTTCAACAAGCCCACATCGCCCCCGCCGACGCGGGGGCGATGTCGTTTACGCGCCGGCATGGCATCAAATGCCAGACCGCAATGCATACCAATCCCGCTTTTCACCCCCGCCGTGCACCATCTGTGCGCATTTGCAACGGTGTTGTTTCCCCGCCCTTCTAATACCAGCAGAAGACCACTAGCCCCTCCTTGCCCCTACGTGGCACGCTGGATCGGACCACCCAATAAGACCACTTCCATTTTGCGGCCCCGCGCTTGCCATTTTTACCCCATACATACCAAAAAAATATCGAAATTGGTAGTGTTCTGGTATTAAAAGGCTGTATATTGGCGTTAGATTGGTTTTACAGAGGTAAGGGTCCGGAAACACAACGACGAGCATATCAACGCCAACTGGCTACTTAAGAAGCCAAAACAAGGGGGAAGTAATGAAGCGCAAGCAATCGGAAATGAATAATCGGGCAACCATGAAGCCAGTGGCGGCTGCCGCGGCCATGCTGGTCCTGAGCCTGTCCATGCCAGCCATGGCGCAGACGACGGACAAACCGGAAGAACAGGTCGTCGTCGTGACCGGTATCCGTGCATCGATGCAGGAATCGATCAACCAGAAACGCAATGCCGACACCTACGTGGAGGTGATCACCGCCGAAGACGTGGGCAAGCTGGCGGACAAGAATATCGCCGACTCGCTGCAGCGCATTTCCGGCGTCAGCGTGGCGGCAGCAGGCGGTTCGGAAGGCAGCTTCGGCGAGAATGACCGTATCGCCCTGCGCGGCACGCCGTCGGCCCTGACCCTGACCACCCTGAACGGCCACTCGGTGTCGTCCGGCGACTGGTTCGCCGACAATATCATCGGTGGCGGCCGCTCGGTCAGCTTCACCCTGTTCCCGTCCGAACTGATCGGCCGCGTGATGGTCTACAAAGGTTCGCAAGCGAGCCTGATCGACGGCGGCGCCATGGGCCTGGTCGATATCCAGACCCGCAAGCCGCTCGACCTGCTGCGCAAGAAGCAGATGACCGCACAGGCATCGGTCGGCGTCATGCATTCCGAATATGCCAAGAAAACCGATCCGCAACTCTCCGGCCTGGTGGCATGGCGCAATGAAGCGAGCACCTTCGGCGTGCTGGTCCAGGCTTTCCACCAGAAGCGCCACCTGAGCCGCGTGGCCCAGGAAAACTCGATCTGGTACGACCCGGTTGAAGCAGGTTCGCCGATCGCCAACGCCATCCCCGGCTCGGCCGGCGCCATCGTCAACTACCTGGGCGGCACCGCCTGGTTCGAACAGGAACGTACCCGCAACGGCGCCCTGATCGACCTGCAATTCAAGCCTTCCAAGGACCTGACCTTCGACGTGACCGCCTTCCATTCGAAAATGGATGCGCCTAACGTCAACCACAACTTCATGCAAACCATGGGCCGCTTCCTGGGCAACTCGTGGACCGCCGCCAACTTCCCGGCAGCGAACATTACCGGCGCAGTCAGCAACGGCGTCATCACCTCGGTGTCGGCCACCGTGCCGGCCAACTGCGGTGCCCTGTGCGCCGACATGTCGAACTCGATCCAGGAAATCTTTGCCCGTCCCGTGGCCGAGAGCCAGTCGCAATTCTTCAACGTCGACGGCAAATACCGCCTGAACGAGTCGATGACACTGAGCGGCAACGCCGGCGTCACCAAGGGCCGCGGCAATACCGAAAGCGGTGCGCTCTCCAATCCGCTGCCGTTCGGTTCGATGAGCTACAAGTTCAACGGTGCCGACAAGCCGATCACCTACGTCACCCAGAACAGCGCCGTGCACGCCATCGGCGGCGGCTACGGCGGCGTACCGGGCACCTTCGGTTCGCACGTGACCTCGAACGACAAGGAAACCTATGCCCAGCTCGACCTGGACATGTCCATGGACGGCTTCATGCGCAACCTGAAAGTGGGCGTGCGCGGTGCCAAGCACACCCGCAGCCTGACCGTGATCGACAATTCGCCACTGCCAGGCATGGATAACCCGGCCAACCTGCCGCGCGGCGGGCTGACCACCTTCCCTGGCCACCTGTCCGACGTGCAAGGCAACGGCAAGGATTACTGGACCTTCAGCCAGGAAGCGGTCAACAACTGGGTCAAGCAGTACACCGCCTTCACCACCCGCCGCAGCCAGGCCGAGTTCGATATCGACGAGCCAACCACGTCCGCGTACGTGCAGGCCGACTTCAATAACGACAACGGCCTGACCGGTAACGTTGGTGTGCGTATTGCCCGCACCAAGGAAGACGTGATGAAGTACGAGATGGGTCCGTCGGGCACCTTCGAGCCGCGCAACTACAGCAACTCGTACAGCGACGTCCTGCCTAGCGCCAACCTGCGCTACGAAATCGCCAAGGACCTGGTCCTGCGTTCGGGCCTGTCGCGCACCATGGCGCGTCCTGAACTGGGCGCCATGGCCGGCATCGACTTGCGTGACCAGCAGCGCACCGGCACCACGGGCAATCCCAACCTGGCGCCTATCACGTCCGACAACTTCGACGTCGGCGTGGAATGGTACTTCGCGAATCAATCCCTGCTGGGCGCCAACGTGTTCTACTCGGACATCGACGGCTATGTATCGTACGGCGCCAGCTCGGGCATCTACTACAACCAGCAGACGCGCGGCAACACCCTGTACAACACCAGCTCGCCGATCAACTCCTCGGCCAAGGTCAAGGGTATCGAGCTGAACTACATACAGACGCTGCCAGGCGGGTTCGGCTTCAATGCCAACTACACCTACACCGACGCCATCGAAACGGGCAAGAAAGCCGGCTCGGCTTGCGGCGCCGCCACCTTCGCCGATTGCACCATGATCGGTGCTTCGAAGAACGCCTACAACCTGGGCGCCTTCTTCGAGAACGCCAAGTTCGGCGCACGTGTGGGCTACAGCTGGCGTTCGGACTTCCTGAATGGCTTCAGCCGCAACACCGCGCAGTACCAGGCGGACGTGGGAACCCTGTCGGCAACGATCTCGTATAAGATCAGCGACAGCCTGAGCCTGTCGATCGATGGCAAGGACTTGAACAACCCGATGCACCGTTCGGTCATCAAGCGTCCGGGTGCGCAAGCCTTGCCAGGTTCGCTGTACAAGAACGGCCGCCAGTTCTTCATCACGCTCAACGGCAAGATGTAAGCAGCAGGCATTGCGCCAGCAAGACCAGAACGGGGCGCGGTACGGCCCCGTTTTTTGACCTTTTACGCCACGCACAAGGCAGCCATGAAAAATGTATCTGACATCAAGAAAATCGTGATCGTGGGCGGCGGCACCGCCGGCTGGATGAGCGCCTTGATCCTGGCCGACACCATGGCCGGCAAGGGCATGCAAGTGACCGTGCTCGAATCGCCCACCGTGGGCATCATCGGCGTGGGCGAAGGCTCGACCCCGGCACTGAAGCGCTTCTTCGACTCGCTGAACATCGGCGAGAGCGAATGGATGCCAGAGTGCAATGCCACCTACAAGAGCGGCATCACCTTCGCGGGCTGGTCGACCAAGCCCGGCTTTACCAGTTACTTCCACCAGTTTTCCACCATGGTCGACAAGCTTACCCAGCCTGTCTTCATGGGCAATGTGCAGGCGCGCCTGAATGGCGCCGATGCCCCGGCCAATCCGGGCGACTATTTCCTGTCGTCTTACCTGGTCAAGAACAAGCTGGCGCCCATCGCCGGCGAGAATTTCCCCTTCACGGCCACCTATGGCTACCATTTCGACGCCGCCCTGGTCGGCAAGTTCATGCACAAGAAGGCGGTCGAGCGCGGCGTGCGCTACCACGTCTGCCACGTCACCCATGCCAGCCTGACGCCGGACGGCGATATCGCGGCCGTGCACACGCGCGAAGGCGAGACCATCGAAGCGGACCTGTTCGTGGACTGCTCGGGTTTTTCCGCGCTGCTGATCGACAAGACCCTGCACACGCCTTTCATGAGCTACGGCAAGCAGCTGTTCAACGATGCCGCCGTCGCCATGCCCACCCCCTTGACCGGCCCGACCGAGCCGCAAACCATCTCGACCGCGATGCAGAACGGCTGGGCGTGGACCATTCCCCTGACCAACCGCATCGGCAATGGCTATGTGTACAGCTCGCGCCACTGCACGCCGGACCAGGCCGAAACCGAGTTGCGCACCAAGCTGGGCATGCTCGATTCCGACGTGCAGGCGCGCCACCTGAAGATGAAGATCGGCCGCGTGGAGCAGCACTGGAACCGCAACGTGGTGGCGGTCGGCCTGTCGCAAGGCTTCCTGGAGCCGCTCGAGGCGACCGCCCTGTACCTGACCCAGATGACGGTGGCGATCTTCGCCCTGTTCCTGGAAAAGGGCGACTACGGCGACGGCGCGCGCGCCACCTACAACAAGGAAATCAACGGTTTCTTCGATGGCCACCGCGACTACATCGTGGCCCACTTCAAGACCAATACGCGCACCGATACCGCGTACTGGCGCGACAATGCGGCAGGGCTGGACGGGGTGTCCGATTCGCTCAAGAGCCTGTTCGGGACCTGGCTGCAGGCCAAGGATTTTTCGGCCGAGATCGTGCGCCAGGATATCGAGCGCTACTATCCGGTGGCGTCGTGGTATGCGCTGATGAGCGGGATGGGCGTGTTTCCGGATGTGGCGCCGGCCAGCGTCAGCGATGCCGCGGCATTCGCGCGCCAGCGCACCGAGATGAAGGAATTCCTGCGCCGCTGCGCATTGAATTTCCGCAGCCAGGCCGAGGTGCTGGGCGAGATGGCGGCCAGCCCGAAAGGCGCGTCGTCCTTCCTGTCCGCGGTCGGCTGACACCTCCCGCACATCGCCCTCGCGAAGGCGGGGGCCTATAGCACGTTGCCGAAGTTGGTCAGCGTGCTATAGGTCCCCGCCTCCGCGAGGACGACGTCAGGAAGCGCTCAGTTCCGCGACGAAGTCGTACATGTCGCCGCGGAAGAAGGAGCGGCAAAATTCCACCGCGCGCCCGTCGTGCAGGAATCCCAGCCGCTCCACGCACAGGCCGGCGTCGCCCGCTTTCGACTGCAGCAGCTTGGCCTGTTCCTCATTGAGCACGATCGCCGACAGGCGCTGCAGGGCGCGCGCCGGCCGGTTGCCGCCCGCTTCCAGCGCTTCGTACATCGAGATCCCCACGCTGTCCAGGCCGGGCAGGCAGGACGCCACGATGGTCGCGTATTCCAGGCACATGGGAATTTCATCGGCATAGCGGATACGGTTGAAGCGGTACACCGCCGCGCCGGGCGAGAGCCGCAGGCGCAGCGCTTCTTCCGGGGTGACCGTGCCTTCCGAACGCTTGATCCAGACGCTGCGCGGGGTGCGGCCGCGGGCCCGCATGTCCTCGGAAAACGAGGTCAGCTTGGCGAAATTCTTTTCAATCCGGGCATTGATGAAATTGCCCGAGCCGGGCCGTTTGACCAGCAAGCCTTCCTCGACCAGGCCATCGATGGCCTTGCGCACCGTGATCCGGGAAATGGACAGGTCGGTGGCCAGCTGGCGTTCGGCCGGCAGGGCTTCGTCGGGCTCGAAAACCCGCTTGTCGATGGCTTCGCGCAAGGCGCGCTGAAGCTGCTGGTACAGCGGCAAACTGCTGCTGCTGACCAGGTTTTGCATGATGTTCGCCAGTGAGCTCATACCGGTACGCCCTTATTCGGAAAATTGGTGCGTGTTTGCCACACTAGCGCGACGACACATTCTCTGCCTCCGATAATACCAAAAAAAGACCAACTTCGGCGCAATGCCCTTGGATGCGCTTCCAGCCGGGCGCTGCGGGGCATACCACTTGCTCGGTGCCTTCGTCGGGGCCGCGCTTGCCTCGCAAAATAAAAGCACAATTGGTATTTGAAAACAGGTATATTGGCATTGGATTGGTTTTAAAGTGGTAATGTGTCGATCCCTGTGAGTGTCTCACCTTTCCCGCCGTGGCCATGAAGGCCGCGGCGGGTTTTTTCCGGGCCATGCCATGTTCAAATTCAATACCCTGTTGATCGTCATGCTGGTGGCCGCCGGTACCGCGCAGGCCGCCGATGCGCCGCGTTTCATCTACGGTCCCTACAAGCACCTGGCCATGTGGAAGAACGGCAGCCATGCGCTGACGCTGGAAAAGTCCGCCTACATCGTCGATGGCAAGCGCACCGTGGGGCCGGGCGCGCTGACCTGGGCTTTCGCCACCGGCGAATGCGGCGACGAGGCATGGGGCGACGAAAGCGCGCAGGACATTGCCGGCGCCAACGTGGCGGCGTTCGACCGGGCCGGCGTGGATTACCTGGTGTCGACGGGGGGGCAGGGCGGCGTGTTCACCTGCGCCACCGACGACGGCATGGAACGCTTCATCAGCCGCTATGAATCGAAGCACCTGATCGGACTCGATTTCGATATCGAGGCGGAGCAGACCCCCGCGCAGGTCGATTCGCTGATCGCGCGCATCAAGGTGGCGCAGCAGAAGCGCCCGCAGCTGCGCTACAGCTTCACCATCGCGACCCATGCCGCCTCCGACGGCAGCCTGGGCAGCCTGAACAAGCAGGGCGAAAAGGTGCTGGACGCGGTGCGGCGCCACGGCCTGCGCGACGCCGTTTTCAACCTGATGGTGATGGATTACGGACCGGGTGAACGCAAGAACTGCGTGTTGAACAAGGCTGGCAACTGCGACATGGGCAAGTCGGCGATCCAGGCAGCGCGCAATGTGCATGCGAAGTACAAGATTCCCTACCGGCAGATCGCGCTGACCGCCATGATCGGCGTGAACGATGTGGTGTCGAATGTGTTCACGCTGGACGACGCGCGCCTGCTGGGGCGCTCAGCGCGCACGATGAAGCTGGCCGGCCTGCATTACTGGTCGCTGGACCGCGACACGCCATGTGCGACGCCGGTCACGGGCGCCAGTCCCGTCTGCAGCACCTTGCCGCTGGCCGCGGGGGCTTACAACAAGGCCTTCGCCGGGTCGATCGGCCAAGAATGAAAAAAGGCGGGACCGGCCTGCGCCGGATCCCGCCCTGCCTGCCTTGCCGCAGGAATTACTTGCCGGCTGCCGGCGCGGCGCCTTTGGCGCCGTTCAGGTAAATGATCCAGTAGCGCGCCAGTTCGGTCATGCCGTCGTTGCCTTTCAAGCCTTCGAACACCTTGATCGCGTCAGCCTTGCGGCCAGCCTTGGCATAGGCCACGCCCAGGCGCAGCTTGGAATCGTCCACTTTCTTGAAGCCGCCTTTGGCCAGGCCTTTTTCCATCAATTCGATACCCTTGTCGAATTGATCCATGGTGGCATAGGCATAGCCCAGTTTTTCGATCGGCAAGCCATCCTTGGCTTTCAGGACGCTCGCGTCCTGGCTGGCGATGGTCTTGACTTCTTCGGCAGCTGCCTTGTTGACCCGGTCGCGCACCAGCCTGTGCTTGGCGGCGCCTTCATCCTTGACCAGCACCGAATTCGCATAGCCCGCATCCATGGCTTTCTTCGCTTCGGAAGGGAAGCCTTTCATCAGCGCCAGTTCTGCCATTTCAACGTACTCGACTGCCTGCATTTCGTCTTGCACGTTCATTTCCAGGCGGAAGATATCCAGGCGCAGGCGATCATCCAGGCCCGGCTTGTTGTGCAGGCGGCTCAAGAGCTGCGCCCACGTTTCGGTACTTGGATAGTAGGTCACCAGTTTTTCCAGGCCGGCCAGGAAGGCTGGCGTGTTCTTCATGAGCCGCTCGCCTTCGGTCATCAGGCGCAATTGCACCTGGTCGGGCGCTTTTCCGGCAGCCTCCGCTTCGGCGACCATCGGCACGATCAGGGCGTTTGCCGCGGCATAGTCCTTGTTGAAGAAGTGGGAACGGGCCAGCAAGTCGGTGGCCTTGGCCGGCGTGTCGCTCTCAGCCTGGTAGCGTTTGAAGGTTGCCGCGGCGGCTGCGTATTCCTTGGCCTTGAACTGGTAGGTGCCCAGGTTGAGTACGAGTTCGCTGGACGCTTTCTTGTCGAGGCGGCCGGTCGCCAGCAGGGCCTCGGCCGATTTCCTGGCCGTTGCGTCGTCTTCGGTCCGCACTGCCACCACGTAGCGCGTATGTTCGATGATGTAATTCTCGAACGGCGTGCGGTTGGGAATCAACTCGGCGGCCGCCAGGTTTGCTTTGACCTGCGCAAAGTTTTTCTGTGCCATCAATTCCGAATTCTTCGCTGAATCGATCAGCTTGAACATTTCTGGACGAACGTAATTTTCCTTCGCCTTGGCAGCCGCCGCCGCCGCTTCTGCCGCGGGATCCGGCTTGGCTTGCGCATGGGCGCTGCTGAGCAGGGCTGGCGTGGCGTTCAGGCCGATGGCGGCCAGGATCAGGCTGATACGAGCGAGACGGAAATGGGACATGGACAATCCTTTAATGACATGAGGCCAGATGCACGTCTTAACGCGCGAACCCGGCAATTAGTGGACATGTGTTGTGCAATACGCAAACCCCGAAGCGACACCCGACCCGGGACGAAGGGCATATTGTCACATAAACTCTATTTAGCTGCCGTGTTTGCGGCGCTGAATGGTAACGGAGTGTAAAAATGCGGCGCCGGCGGCGTCGAACACATGGCAGTGGCCGGCCGGCAAATGCACGCGCAAAGTGTCGCCCGCGTGCAGGGGCTCGCCGTCATGGTTCTGGCGCACCGCGATCAAGGCCGGGTCCCCGGGCATGCTGGTGTAGGCGATGGTCTGGTCGCCCAGGTATTCCACATGGCCCACCTGCACCGTGACCTGGTTGGGGCCTTCGTCCCGGGTGATCTGCATGTGTTCGGCCCGCACGCCCAGCGTGACCTTGTCGCCCACGGCGGCGCGGCTGCCGTCGGCCAGGGTCTCGATCAGCGCGCCGCCGGCAAGGCGCACCGCCAGCACGCCGGCGCCGGCCGCGGCCACTTCGCCGGCCATGAAGTTCATTTTTGGCGCACCCAGGAAACCGGCCACGAACAGGTTGCCGGGGCGGTTGTACAACTCGTGCGGGGTTCCCACCTGTTCGATGCGCCCGCCGTTGATGACGACGATGCGCTCGCCCAGGGTCATCGCCTCGACCTGGTCGTGCGTCACATAGACCATGGTGGCGCCCAGTTCCCGGTGCAGGCGCGACAGCTCGACGCGCATCTGCACGCGCAGGCTGGCGTCCAGGTTCGACAGCGGTTCGTCGAACAGGAACACTTCGGGCTTGCGCACGATGGCGCGCCCGATCGCCACGCGCTGGCGCTGGCCGCCCGACAGTTCCTTTGGTTTGCGCTGCAGGAGGTCGGTGATCTGCAGGATGGCCGCAGCGCGCCCGACTGCTTCACTCAGGGCCGCGCCCTTGTGGCCCGCCAGGCGCAGCGAAAAGGCCATGTTCTCGAACACCGTCATGTGCGGGTACAGCGCGTACGACTGGAACACCATGGCCAGCCCGCGCTGCGCCGGCGGGATGGCGTTGGCCAGCCTGTCGCCGATATGCAGCTCGCCGCCGCTGATGTCTTCCAGGCCCGCGATCATGCGCAGCAGGGTCGACTTGCCGCAGCCGGAAGGGCCCACGAAGACGATGAACTCGCCGTCGCGGATGTCAAGGTCGATGCCGTGGACGACGGCCTTGCCGTCGTCGTAGCGCTTGGCGATGTTCCGGAGCGTGATACTGGCCATGGTCAGGCGGTCGCCGATGGCGCCACGGCGCCGCCCCTGGCTTCGCGCGCGGCGGCGCTCATGGGAATGAGCTGCGACAGGATCGCCACCGGTATCGCGGCCGCCAGTACCCAGACGAAGAAGTTCTGGTAGCCCAGTGCATGCTGGATGTCGCCGCTGATCCATTTGAACAGCGAAAAGCCCAGTTGCATGATCCCGGTCGCGAACGCATAGTGCGCCGTCTGGTATTTGCCGGGCGCGACCACCTGCATCATGTACAGGATCAGTCCCACGAAGCCGAAGCCGTAACCGAACATCTCGACGCTCAGGGCCACGCCGATCACGGTCAGGTCGGTGGGCAGGGCCGCGGCCAGGTAGTAGAACACCAGGTTGGGCAGGTTGAGCGCCAGGATCAGCAGCAGGATGGCGCGCTTGAGTCCAAGCCAGGACGTAAAGTAGCCGCCCGCGATGCTGCCGACAATGAAGGCGACCGTGCCGACCGTGCCGTAGACGGCGCCCACTTCGGCGGTGGTCAGGCCCAGGCCACCCAGCGCGCGCGCTTCGCGCAGGAATAGCGGGCCGATGGTTTGCACCTGGGCTTCACCGGCACGGAACAGGATGATGAACAGGATGGCCACCCAGATGCCGGGCTTGTTGAAAAAGTCGATGATCACTTCCTTGAGGGTGCGGGCGATCGCCGTGGCCGTGGTGTTGACCGACACCGGGTTCTTCGCCTGCGGCAGGGCCCAGCCGTTGTACAGGCCGAGCGTGATCATCATCGCGGCCAGGATGCAGAACACGATCGTCCAGGCCGACGTCACGCCCAGGGTTTTTTCGAAGTGCCCCGCCAGCAGCAGCAGGCCGCCGGCGGAAATGAAGCGGCCGGCGTTGAAGAAGGTGCCGGTCCAGCCGGCATAGCGCGCCTGGTCCTTTTCCGACAGGCTGGCGATGTACAGGCCGTCGCAGGCCACGTCATGGGTGGCAGACGATATCGCCACCAGCGTCAGCATCACCACGCAGGCGGCGACCCAGAATGGAAAATGCAGCGCCAGCGCCACCAGGCCGAGGCAGGCCCCGCCGATCAGCTGGAATGCGACCACGACCAGCTTCTTGCTGCTGGCCAGTTCCAGGAAGGGACTCCACAGCGGCTTGAAAATCCAGGCCGACATGATGGCCGCGGTCCAGTGCGCGATGTCGTCATTGGGCACGCCCATGCTCTTGAACATCTGCCCGGCGACCAGCGCCACCGCAAAGAAGGGCAGGCCCTGGGCAAAGTACAGGCTCGGTACCCAGGTGAGCGGGTTGCGTGTTTTTTTCGTGATGTCGACCATGGCAATCCTCGTTATGACTTATTCGAAACCCGGAACCGGGCACTTTCCGTTTGCTTCCAACGTACCGGCCAGCCAGGCATCGACCGCGTCCAGCGCGGGCGCGGCGAAGCCGTAGGTCATCAGCGCGGGCGCGTCGATGTCGAGCGCCTGGTAGGGGTTCCACAGCGCCAGGTGCAGGTCGGGCTTCCAGGTGCTGCGTGCATGCGCGCCGTAGCGCAGGCGCGACGTCGATGCCAGCATCGTGAAGCGGCCGTCGGCGGGCAGGGCCGACCAGTCGAAGGTGTCGGCGTCGGCGAAGGTGACCAGGTCCACGTCGTACAGGCGGCCCAGCGAGGTGGCCACCACGGCGGCCGGCACGCCAGCTTCGGACACGCCGTCGCTGACCACGTCCTGGCGCACCACCAGCCGGATCTTGCTGCCGGCTGGCGGACGTTGCGGATTGCCGCGCGCGGTCAGGCAGCGGCGCCAGGCATGCGCCATGACCACGCGGTCGGCTGCGTCTTCCATGTACTCGCGTGGCTTGATCGGATACTTCGTGGCCAGGGCATGCAGGCGTTTCAGGCGGGCGTTCACTTCGTCCATCGGCAGTTCGCCCGATTCGATGGCGGCCACGATCGCGGCAATGACTTCCTTTTGCGTCTCGGCCGTGCCCAGCGCCATGACCATGTCGGCGCCCGCGACCAGCGCGCGCACGGCGGCCGGGCCGGCGCCGTAGCGGCCGGCGATGGCGTGCATGTCCATGCCGTCGGTGATGATGACGCCGCGGTAGTCCCATGCGCTGCGCAGCAGGTCATGCAGGATGCGGCGCGACATCGTGGCCGGGAATTCCGGGTCGAGCGCGGGGTAGACGATGTGCGCGGTCATGATGGCAGGCGCCTTGTTGCCGGTGATCCGGAACGGCTTGAACTCGAAGGCTTCCAGCTCCGCCAGCGGCTTGTCGACGGTCGGCAGGTCGCGGTGCGAATCGACGTGGGTGTCGCCGTGGCCGGGGAAGTGCTTGACGCAGCAGGCCACGCCTTCCGATTCGCTGCCCTCCATCCAGGCCGTCGCCAGTTCGGTGGCGCGCTGCGGGTCGGCGCCGAAGGAGCGTTCGGCGATGACGGGATTGTCCGGATTGTTGTTCAGGTCCAGCACGGGCGCGAAGTTCCAGTTGAAGCCGAGCGCCTTCACGGCGCGCGCCACGGCGGCGCCGACGCCGCGCGCCAGTTCCAGGTCGTCGGCCGCGCCCAGGCCCATGGCCGCCGGCGGGGCGGGCACCCAGGTCGAGCGCACCACGGCGCCGCCTTCCTGGTCGATGGCGATCAGGGCGTTCCGCCCCATGGCCGCGCGCAAATTGGCGGTCAGGCGGCCCAGTTGATCGGCATTGGCCATGTTCCCGCGGAACAGGCACACGCCGCCCACGCTGTTCGCGCGCAGGAAATCGGCGGTGGCGTCATCGAGCTCGGTGCCGGGAAAACGGATCATGATCAGTTGACCGGCGATTTTGTGAAGTTCGTTCATTTGACTGCTCCGTCCATGCCGCGCATGAAAAATCGTTGGGTGAAAAGGAATGCTGCCAGGGTCGGCAAAATGGTCAGGACCGTGCCCGCGGCGATCACGCGCGTGCTGCTGCCGAAGGTGCCGCGCAAGTACAGCACGCCCACCGACAGGGGGAATTCGTCCGGTTTGCTCATCACGATCGATGGCCAGATATATTCGTTCCAGGCTTCGACCGCGGTCAGGATGCCCACCGTGGCCAGCCAGGGGGCGATCAAGGGCAGCATGATCTTGCTGAAGATGACCCATTCCGAGGCGCCGTCCACGCGCGCGGCGTCGATCAGGTCTTGCGGCACTTCCTCGAAGGCTTGCTTGAGCAGCAGGATGGCCACGGCCGTCACCACGTTCGGCAGGATGACGCCGGTGTAGGTGTCGACCAGGGAGAGTTTGGTCACCGTGATGAAGTTGACCAGGAAGTTCACTTCCGACGGCAGCACCAGCGTGGCCAGGATGACGCCGAACACCAGCTTGCGGCCGCGGAAGTGCATGCGCGCCAGCGGATAGGCCGCCATCGAGCACAGGGTGAGCTTCCAGAACACGGTGAAGGCGGCGATCAGGATCGAGTTCTTGAAGAAGGACATGATCGGAATCGCGCGGAATACTTCCGCAAAGTTGTCCAGCGACGGCGAGCGTGGCCAGAAGGTGGGCGGAAACTCGAATACATTGCCCTCGGTGGACAGGGCGGTGACCAGCGTCCACCAGAACGGGAACACGCACACGATGGCGAGCAGGCACAGGATCAGGTAATGGCCAAGGGTGCGCATCAGCGGTGCCTCGGCTTCAGGTAGCGCAGGCAGAGCAGCGCGATGGCCACGCAGATCACGGACACCACCATGCTGGCGGCCAGCGCGCGCGGAAGCTTGAGGTGCTTGAGGCCCTGGTCGTAGGCGTAGTACAGGGCGGTGAAGGTGGAATTCATCGGCCCGCCCTGGGTCAGTACGTCGACTTCCTGGTAAGCCTTGAGCGCGGCCAGCACCGACAGGATCGAGCACACGGCGATGGTCGGACGCAGCATGGGGACGGTGATCTTCCAGAACTGCTGCCAGCGGTTGGCGCCGTCCAGCATGGCCGCTTCGTGCATGTCCTTCGGTATGGCTTGCAGTGCCGCCAGGTACATCACCATGTACCAGCCAAGGCCGCGCCACAGCGTGACGAACATGATGGCGAACAGGGCCAGGGTGTCGTCGGTCAGCCAGCCGATCGGCGCATGCGCCAGTTTCAGCTGAAGGAACACGTAGTTCAGGGTGCCCTGTTCGTGGAACATGAAGCCCCACATGATGCCCACCACCGACACCGTGGTCACCACCGGCACGTAGAAGGCGGCGCGGAAGTAGCGGATGCCGGGCAGCTGGTTGTTGACCAGCACCGCCAGCGTGATCGCGCCAATCTGCACGAAGGGCACCATCAGCAGGAACAGCAGCGAATTTTTCAGGCCGGTGACGAACATCTCGTTGTCGAAGATGTAGCGGAAATTGTCCAGCCCCACCCACGACGTTTCGCGCACCAGGCTGTAATCGGTAAATGCCAGGAAGGAGCCGAAGGCCACCGGCCAGAACGAGAACACGGCCAGCAGCGCCAGCGCGGGCGCGAGGAACAGCCATGCCTGCAGTGGTTGGCGGCGGGTGCTCATCAGTGCAGCCTTTTCTTGGCGAGCTTCTTGTTCCAGATGGCGGCGGCCTGGTCGAGCGCTTGCGCCACGTCCTGCTTGCCGGTGACGCCCGCTTCGACGGCCTTGACCAGCGAGCGGCGCAGCTCGTCGTAGTCGTCGATGCCGGCCACGTACAGGGTGTGCGAATGGGCCATCGATGCGGCGCCCGCGGCCACGGCCTTTTCGGCGGCGCCGGCATTGGCGGGCAGGGCGAGGAAGAAGGGATCGGCGGCCGCCTTGACGGTGGTCGGGAATACGCTGGCCTGTTTTGCGAACGCGAGCCCGTTGGCGTCGCCGGTCAGGTACAGGGCAAACTTGCCGATCGCCGGCAGCAGCTTCGCGTCGACACCCTTGGGCACGGCGAAATGAATCAGCCAGCCGCCGTCGGCGATGCCGGTGGGACCCAGCGGCGCCGGGCCGACATCGGTGACGGCGTACACGTCGCGCGCGTCGGCCTCGATGCGTTTCAGGGCTGTCGGCGGCGCCAGCAGCATGCCCAGGCGGCCGCCCTTGTAGGCGTCCACCACGGCCGGGAAGTTATCTTCGGCGAACAGGCTTTCCTTGAGCAGGCCGCCGGCCTTGTAGGTGACGGCCAGCTTCTGCACCAGCGCCACATGGGCCGGCGAATTGAATACGGCGCGGCCCTTGTCGATCACGGGCAGGCCCTGCCACATGAACAGGCCGTCGATCTTCGACAGTGCCGGCGCATAGCCGGCCTTGCCGGTGCGCTGGGCAATCTGGCGCGCCATGGCCAGCTGCTCGTCGAAGGTGGCGGGGCCGCGCGTCAATCCCGCCGCCTTGAAAATATTCTTGTTGAACGCCACCACGGCCACATTGCTGTACATGGGGAAGCCATAGGTTTTGCCCTTGAAGGTCAGGTCGTCGAGCGTACTGGCGATGTAGGTCGAACGCGACCCCTTGAGCATGCCATCGACGGGCGTGAGCAATTCGTCGCGCGCATATTCGTCGGCCCAGGGCACGTTCAGGTTGACCAGCGCGGGCGGGGTGCCGGCCACGATGCGGGTCACCAGCTTGGTCTGGATCACGTCCCACGGAAAGTCGATCCATTCGATTTTCACGCCCGGGTTGGCAGCTTCGTAGTTGCGTACCACCGACTCGAAGTAGGGCGTGAACTTGGGCTTCATGCTGAAGGTCCAGAATTCGAGTGTGGTGTCGGCGGCGTGGGCCTTTGACGCCGACAAGGCGATCGCCATCAGGAGAAGCTTGATGTTCATTGATGGCGATGGAGCTTAGTTGGTCTTGGTGACTTTGCTCAGGTGGCGCGGACGGTCAGGGTCCATGCCACGCGCTTTCGACAGATTGGCCGCCATGATGTAGAAGGCCTGCACTGCGACGATAGGGTCGAGGTCCGGCGTGGCCGCAACCGGCAGCGTCAGGTCGCGTTCGGCCACGTCGGCGGGCGCGGCCAGCAGCACCTTGGCGCCGCGGGTACGCATTTCGCTCGCCAGCTGCAGCACGCTGGCCTGGGTCGGGCCGCGCGTTGCGAAGATCAGCAGCGGATAGCCTTCCTCGATCAGGGCCATCGGGCCATGCTTGATCTCGGCGCCGCTGAAGGCTTCGGCCTGCAGGGCCGACGTTTCCTTGAACTTGAGCGCCGATTCGAGCGCGATCGGAAAACTGATGCCGCGGCCGACGACCATGATGTTGCGGGCCGGGGCCAGCACGTCGATGGCGGCGGACCAGTCCACTTCGGTGGCGGCGCGCAGTGCCTCGGGCAGGGCGGCCAGGCCTTCCAGCAGGTCGGGATCGTTCTGCCACTGCGCCACCAGGCGCGCACCGGCGACCAGGCTGGTGATGAAGCTCTTGGTGGCGGCGACGCTTTGCTCTTTTCCGGCATGCAGCGGCATGGCCCATTCGGCCGCGGCTGCCAGGGGCGAGGTGGTGTCGTTGACCAGCGCCACGGTGGTGGCGCCGCCGTCGCGGAAGTAGCGCATCGGCTCGACCACGTCCGGGCTCTGGCCCGATTGCGAAATCGAGATCGCCAGCGTGTCGCGGGTGGCGATAGGGGCGCGGTTCAGGGTGATCAGCGACATCGGCAGCGATGCCACCACGCGGCCCATGCGGGCCATGATCAAGTAGGCGCAGTAGTTGGCGGCATGGTCCGAACTGCCGCGTGCGATCGTGAGCGCCGTATTGAAACTGGTGGTCCTCAGTTTGCGGCCAAGCTCCGCATAGCGCTCCACGTCGCTGGACAACTGCAGGGCGACGCATTCTGCGGCGGATACGGCTTCTTTCAACATCATCGAGGTCACACCAATTCTCCTTCTACATAAACTGCTTTGATTTTCAAATCGCGGTCGAGCACGACGATGTCTGCATGGCAGCCAGGCGCCAGGCGTCCGCGTTCGGTTTCGCCGAGATAATCGGCGGCATAGGTGGACACGCGGCGCGAGGCGTCGGCGATCTCGAGCCCCAGGCCCACCAGGTTGCGCAGCGCCTGGTCCATGGTCAGGGTGCTGCCGGCCAGGGTGCCGTCGGGCAGGCGCACGCCGCCCATGCACTTCTGCACGCGATGGCGTCCCAGCATGTATTCGCCGTCCGGCATGCCGGTGGCGGCGGTCGAATCGGTCACGCAGTACAGGCGCGGAATGGCGCGCAGGGCCACCTGGATCGCGCCCGGATGCACGTGCAGCAGGTCGGGAATCAGTTCCGCGTACTGTGCATGCGCCAGCGCGGCGCCAACCATGCCGGGTTCGCGATGGTGCAGCGGCGTCATGGCGTTGAACAAATGGGTGAAGCCGGCAGCGCCATGTTCGAGCGCGGCCACGCCGTCTTCGTAGGAGCCGAGGGTGTGGCCGATCTGGACCCGGATGCCCGCTTCGGACAGTTCGCGCACCAGGCGCAGGTGGCCGGCGATTTCCGGGGCCACCGTGATCAGGCGCATCGGCGCATGGGCGCCCAGTCCCTGCACTTCGGCCAGCGTGGCGTGGCGCGCAAAATTGGGCTGCGCACCGAGCTTGCCGGAATTGATGTACGGGCCTTCCAGGTGCACGCCCAGGATGCGCGCCGAACCGGGGCGGCGTTCCTTGCAGGCCGCGCCGATCGCCTTGAGCGCCGCCGTAATTTCGTGCGGCGGGGCGGTCATGGTGGTGGCCAGCAGGCTGGTGGTGCCATGCTGCGCGTGCATCGCGGCGATCACGTGCGGCGCGTCGCCGCCCTGCATGATGTCCTGGCCGCCACCGCCGTGCACATGCAGGTCGATAAAGCCGGGAATGATGTAGTCGTCCGCATTGACCGAGGGATCGACCGTCCCGCCATCGATGCCGGCGATCCGGTGCGCAAAGCTGATCGCGCCGTGGATCCAGCCATCGGGCGTCAGGATATTGCCGTTAATTGCTTCGCTCATCGGCGTGACTCCGCAACGAATTCATAATAGTCGCTGCGGCAGTACGAGTGGGTCAGTTCCACTGCGGCGCCGCTTTCCAGGTAGCTGACACGGGTGATATGCAGCATGGCCGCTCCCGGCGACAGGCCGGCCAGGCGCGCCTGCTCCGGGCTGGCGTTGACTGCGCGGATGTGCTGCAGGGCGCGCATCGGAATGGCGCCGCGCGCTTCAAGGTAGCCGTACAGCGAATCGGTCACGCTGTGCGGGTCGGGCATGTGCAGTGCGGGAATGGTGGTGGTCTCGATCGCCATGACCACGTCGTCGGCGGTGCGCAGGCGCTTCAGGCGCACCACAGGCATGTTCGGGGACAGTCCCAGCGACAGCAGTTCGAGCGGCGCCGCGATGCCGATCTCGCGTTCCAGCCAGCGCGAACCGGCGGTGAAGCCGCGCTGGCTCAGTTCTTCCGAAAAACTGGTCAGGCGCGACAGCGGCTGCTCCAGCTTGGGGGTGATGTAGGTGCCCGAACCGCGGCGCCGCGTGAGCATGCCGCGTTCGCACAGCATGTCGATGGCCTTGCGCGCGGTGACGCGCGAGATGTCGAGCATGTCGGACAGCATGCGCTCGGACGGCAGCGCCTCGTTGGCGCGCCAGTCGCCGCTGGTGATGCCCGACGAAAGCTTGTTCGCCAGCTGCATGTAGAGCGGTGTGACGCTTCCGGCGTCGGGCTTGAAATCACTGAGCTGCGCGAGCATCGTCATTCTCCCTTGATGTATTGTGCGATCATGCGCAGCGCGCCGCTGGCGGCGTCGCCGTGCGGGGTCACGCTGCGTGCGAGTAGTTCGGCCGGCAGGAATTCGCGCAGCGGGGCGCCCAGGCCGCCGCACAGCGCCAGTGGCAGCAGGCCCGTCGGATCGAGGGCGCGCGCGATGCTGGCCACTTCCAGTCCGGCGTCCACCAGGAAGCCGCGGGCGATGCTGTTGCTGCCGGCGTGGGCGATCACGATCGGCGCCAGGGAGGCATAGCTGGTCTGGGTGGCGCTGGCCAGCCATACCTGGACCGCGTCGCGTTCCTTGCCGCAGGCGGCCATGAGGGCGTCGGCGAAAGCGCTGGCCGGCCTGCGCCCGTCGAGCACCTGTTCTATATGGTTGATCGCGCGCAGGCCGATCCAGCCGCCGCTCGCTTCGTCGCCGGCAGGGAAGCCCCAGCCGCCCACTTCGAGTTCGGTGCCGTCGGCCAGCAAGGCCTGGCCCACGCTGCCGGTGCCGATGGCCACGATGGTGCCGGGCCGGCCCTGGTGCGCGCCCATCAGGGTGGTGAAACCGTCGGTTGCCAGGCGCAGCGCCGCGTAGCCGGGGTTGGCCTGCTCGAACTGTGCGGCCCACTGGCGGTTATGCACGCCGGCCAGCCCCAGGCCGATGGCCGCGCTGCCGATGGCCGGACTTCCCACGCCGATCGCGGCGAAGGCCTTGGCCACGGCGTCGTCGATCGCATTCCATGCCTGCCCGATGCCGTGCGCCAGTCCCGAAGGGCCGCTATGGCCCTGCGCCAGCTCGGCGCCGTCGAAGCGCGCAAGGCGCACCCGGGTGCCGGTTCCGCCGCCATCGACGCCGATCAGGTATTCAATCATGTTTATATTTTTGCAGGTTTAACGAGGGAGTCAGGGCACTATATGGTTGCCAAACCAGCTTGTCAACAGGTATTTAAGTGGTATTGTAAAAAGCCGAATTGGCATTGGCTGATTGGGGACTTTTTACGAGACAAGTCATTGATTTTTAAGGGATTGATAAAAACGCGAAATGGTATTCATGCGGTGCTGGTTTAGCGCCAATCTGGTATTGATTTCGCAAATCGCGCGGGATGGACAAAAAACAAGGCGCGGACGGCACCGGTATTGCACCGGTACGGTCCGCGCCTGGCGCGAAGCGGGGGTTTTCAGTGCGACTGGCGGCTGCCCTGGCGGTCGTAGCGCACGGTGCGTGGCGAACCTGCCATGGCGCTCTTGATGTCGGCCGGGGTCGGCTTGACGCTGACCACGGCGTCGCCCGGACCGCGCACCGTGATGTCGGACATGCCGGCCACCAGGGAGCGCCCTTCCAGGCTGCCCGAACCGGACAGGCTGGCGTTGACGCTGTCGACCGTGCCGTCGAGGCGCACATTGCCGGGGCCGCTCATGCGCAGCTGCAGGCTTTTGGCCGCCAGGCTGGCCGACAGGTCGCCCGAACCGTGCAGGGTGGCGTCGAGCATGCCGCTGACGGTCGCCAGTTGCACATTGCCGGGGCCGCGCGCGCTGACGCTGGCGTTGCCGACATTGAGCTTGCGTGCCTGCAGGCCGCCCGAGCCGGACAGTTCCGCGTGCAGGATGGCGCTGCTGCCTTCCATGCGCACGTCGCCCGGGCCGGTCATGACCAGGCGCGTGTTCTGCGCCTGCAGGCCAAGCACGTCCAGGTTGCCGGAGCCGTGCACTTCGCCGTCGAAACTCTTGATGTTGCCGGCCACGCAGCCATTGCCCGGGCCGCGCATCACGGCGGTGGCCGCTTCCACGGCCAGGCGGCAGGCGCGCACGTCGCCCGATCCGCTGGCCGTCACGCGCAATTCGCCGCTGCTGCCGTTCAGCGTCACGTTGCCGGGGCCGCGCACATTGGTCGTCACGCGCGCGGTGCGCAAGCCGTTCGCTTCCAGGTCGCCCGAGCCGCTCACGTCGGCCGTGAATTCGCCGCTGATATTGGACAGGTTGACGTCGCCCGGTCCGGTCATGGTCAGGCGCACATTGGTGGCGCTCATGCTGTCGAGGTTGACGTCGCCGCTGCCGCGTGCGGTCAGCTGCAGGTCGCGCACCGCCCCGGCGCCGCGCAGGTCGCCGGGGCCGGTGGCCGTGATGCTGAACTGCTCGCCGCCGACCTGGTCGAGCCGGACGTCGCCGCTGCCCGACATGCGCAGGCTGTCCAGGGCCGCGGCCGTGACGGTGATGGTGACCTTCTCGCGCTTGCTTTTGCCCCAGGAAAAGAAGAAGCCGCTGCGGCGCTTGATCGAGCGGATGGTCAGGGTATCGCCGCTGACCCGGGTTTCGATGTCGGCCAGTTCATCCCTGGGGCCGGACAGCGTCAGCGCTTGCGTGCCCTTGGCCGTGATCACCACGTCGTACGGGCCGCTCAGGTCGATCGCCCTGAACGCGGCGAGCTGGCGCTGTTCGCTCGTGTTGACCGGGGCGGAGGCGGCGCCGCTGGCGCCGGCGGCGAACAGGCCGACCGCGATGGCGGCGGACAGGGTGGTGAGCTTGAGTATTGTTTTCATGGCGTCTCGTAGGGAAGGTCGAGCATGAACAATAGGACAAGCGGCGCCTGGACGCTCCCGGAAACCGACGGAAGCGCAAAAACGGGCCCCCAAAGGTGAATTCGCAGGGGTAAACGGCAAGCGCCGCCTGGACGGCGGCGCGTTGCTGGCGCGGGCAAGCTTAGTTCTTCGAATGCTCGAGCAGGGTGGCGAAGGCCGTCTTGTGGTTCTTCACGAACTCGACCGCTTCAGCGTGCGCGTCGGCGCGGCTGCGGTTGAGCGAGCGGGTGATGGTCACGGCCGGCACGTTCAGGCTGGCAGCGGCGATGCCGGTGTTGGCGGCAGCGGAAACGGCGGTGGTGGCGGCAGCGGCTGCGGTCACGGCAGCGTTGGCAGCTGGCAGGTCAGCAGCGAAAGTCGAGCCAGCAACAGCAAAAACAGCAACAGCGGCGAACAGTTTGGATGCATTCATGGTATTTCTCCTGGTAGTAGATTAAGCGTCGCTTTCAATCTGCGGCGGTGAAGAGCGTTGTTGCTCATCCATGAAACGAAGTCTATACGTTGCGGCTTTCGGGAAAAAGGCGAATAATCGCAATAGATAATTGCTGTATTCGGGATAATAAAGGGGTTGAAATGGACAGGCTGCAATCGATGCGGGTGTTTGCCAAGGTGGTGGAGCAGGGCAGCTTTGCCCGTGCGGCCCAGGCGCTGGCGATGTCGAACACGGTGGTCACGCGCAACCTGGCCGACCTGGAAGCGCACCTGGGCACCCGCTTGCTGAACCGCACCACGCGCAAGCTGTCGCTCACCGAAACCGGCAAGCAATACCTGGAACGGGTGCAGCAGATCCTGACCGATATCGACGACGCCGATGCCCTGGCCTCGTCCTCGTCGCGCAAGGCCAGCGGCACGCTGCGCATTTTCTGCCAGACCGGCTTCGGCCAGTCCCAGCTGGCCGCGCTGCTGCCCCTGTACGCCGAGGCCATGCCCGAGGTGACGCTGGACGTGACCCTGGCCGACAGCACGGTCGACCTGGTCGAGGAGGGCTACGATATCGGCATCCTGCTGGGCTTGCAAAAGTTCGACGCCACCATGATCGCGCGCAAGCTGGCCAGCTCGCGCATCGTCCTGTGCGCCGCGCCGGCCTACCTGGCGCGCAGCGGCACGCCGGTGACGCCGATGGATGTCAGCGAGCACAAGTGCCTCAATTTCGCCTTCGACATGCTGCGCCACAGCTGGCCGGTGCAATGGGACGATGAACACCTCGACGTGCCCATCACCAGCCGCATGGTGTCGAACAATGGCGCCGTGCTGCGCCAGGCGGCGCTGGCGGGGATGGGGATCATGATCCGTTCCTCGTTCACCCTGGAAGACGACCTGACCAGCGGGCGCCTGGTGCAATTGCTGGAGGGGCACCACCTGGGATCGATGTCGATCAATATGGTCTATCCGAGCCGGCGCTTGCTCAGCTGCAAGGTACGCACCTTTGTCGAGTTCATGGCCGCCAAGTTCCCGCAACCGGAAACCGACCCCTGGCTGGATCCGGCCTGAGCCCGCAGCGAAATCGTTTCTTTCCTGCCACAAACACCGAATATGGTATGGCGTCGCGTAGTCGCTGTGATATATTGCTAATTGGAACTTTTTGATTCCAGAATTGCATGAGTTTCCCTGTACGCTGGAATGCCGGAACAAGAACAACAAGTTTCACGAGCAGTCATCTGTTCATCTCGAAAGCCCGCCCCGTGCGGGCTTTTTTTCGCGTTGCGTGTCGGAATTCTTTACACTGAGTAAGATCGATTATCTTTGTTGCATTATATTTCAAGGACTTAGGCGATTGGCACGGGACTTGCTTCTGTTGCAGCATCATTCACCCACCAGGAATTTATCATGCTGCGTACCTCGTCGATTCTGCTGTCCCTGCTGCTGGCCTTCGCTTCCGGCGCCCAAGCCACCACGATCAACGCGTCGGCGTTCGTGGCGCCGACCGTCATCGATTTCCAGACCGCGCCTAGCGGCATGATCAACAATTTCTACGCCTCGCTCGGCGTGACCCTGGTCAATCTGGAAGGCGGCAATACGTACTCGACCAGCGCCGCGCCGGCGAGCCTGACCGCGACCAATTTCAGCAGCGGCTACCCGGCTGGCGAGTTCCTCTTTTCGTCCGCGCAAACCCGTTTTGGCGTCGATATCACCACCAACGGCGGCGACAACACGACCATTTTCGCTTACCTGGGCAATGTCCTGGTCGGCAGCGAATTTTTCGTCACCGGCGGTGGCGGCGGTAGCGGTTCCTTCGCCGGCGTCGAGTTCCTGTCCGGTTTCGACCGCATCGTGATCGATCCGCAAAACAACGTCAACGGCGCCATGGCCATCGACAATGCGCGTTTCGAAGGCACCCCGGTACCGGAGCCAACCTCGATCGCCCTGCTCGGCGTCGCACTGGCAGGCTTTGGCGCAGCGCGCCGCCGCAACAGCAAGTAATTGTTGTCGCAGCAAGCAATTGGAACGGCGGCTTCGGCCGCCGTTTTGCATTTGCGATTCGCACGCGTGGAATTCATGGTGAAATGTTGCGCCAAAGTGTCATAATGTGTTCAAAGTACATGCTTGTGAGGAGAAGAATATGATTCGCTATATGGGTACGCGTAAGAATATGGAAGGCGCAACCGTATATGTGTTCCTGATCAACGGCCAGCAGAAGGAAATACGGGAAAGCGCGCTGAAAACCCATCCAGGTTGCTTCGAAGCCTTGCCGGCGTCGGCCAAGGCCAAGATCGCCGCCAACCGCGACTGGATGTCCAAGTTATAGTCCTGACAGGAGAGAAATCGCATGAGCAAAGCGCAAGACAGTAAAAAAGAAACCAAGAAAGAACCGGCCAAGACCACCAAGGAAAAGAAGGAAGCCAAGAAGGCCAAGAAGGAAGAGCGCGGGCGCCAGTAAGCGCTTGCATGGCAGGAGAGAGATGCGGTCAGCAAGCGGCAAGGAAGCAGTGTGGTCCTGTGATGCGTCCGCGCCTCGCGGTGCTCCCGCGCGCCTGGCCGCGGCCTTGCTGCTGTCCCTGTCCTGCGCGACGGCCCAGGGCGCGCCGTCGACGTTCGGTCCCGTCATCGGCAGCGCCATTTTGTGCCGCAGCCATCTCGACAACGCCTATTTCTACGACTACCTGTCCACCGCCTTCGGCCCTTCGTACAAGCACGAAGGCGGGGCTTACTGGTTCAAGGCCGACGGCAATTTGTGGGGCACGCCGGTCACCGACATCATGGTCAGCGACGACAGCAGCGACATCGTGTTCGTGGGCGCCGTCACCGACAGCGCGCCGGAAGACCTGGACAAGGCCATCCGCGCGGCCATGGGGGTGCGCCATGACCCGGCCGCCGGCCTGGGCGTCGGGGTGCGCCAGTCGCGTCCCGGCAGCAGGATCATCCACTTCAAGGCCAAGTCGAAAATCTACTGCGCCAAATACAAGCCGTTGCCGATCCTGCGCTAGCGCTGGCAGGGCCTTTCCAGGGAATCCATGTACACGCATTACTTCAGCCTGAAGCAATCCCCGTTTTCGATCGCCCCCGATCCCCGCTACCTGTTCATGAGCGAACGCCATCGCGAAGCGCTGGCGCACCTGCTCTATGGCGTGGGCAGCGGCGGCGGCTTCGTGCTGCTGACGGGCGAAATCGGCGCCGGCAAGACCACCGTGTGCCGCTGCTTCATCGAACAGATTCCGCCCGACTGCCGCCTGGCCTATATTTTCAATCCCAAGCTGACGGTGGAAGAACTGCTGCTGTCGGTCTGCGACGAATTCCGCATCACGCTGGCGCCGGCCGGCGCGGGCGCGGTCAGCGTGAAGAGCTATGTGGACGCCATCAACGCCTACCTGCTCGAGAGCCATGCGCAGGGCAAGAACAATGTGCTGATCATCGACGAGGCCCAGAACCTGTCGGCCGACGTGCTCGAACAACTGCGCCTGCTGACCAACCTGGAAACCAATGAACGCAAGCTGCTGCAGATTATCCTGATCGGCCAGCCCGAACTGCGCACCATGCTGGCCCGGCCCGAACTGGAACAGCTGGCCCAGCGCGTGATCGCGCGCTACCACCTGGGATCCCTGTCGGAACCGGAAACGGGCAACTACATCGCGCACCGCCTGGCCGTGGCCGGCGCCGGCGCGGCCTCGCCATTCCCGCGCGCGCTGGTGCCCAGGATTCACCAGCTGTCGCATGGCGTGCCGCGCCGTATCAACCTGCTGTGCGACCGCGCGCTGCTCGGCGCCTATGTCGAGAACAGTCCCACCGTCACGCGCACCATCTTGCGGCGCGCCGCCGACGAAGTATTCGCCGACCAGCCGGCACCTGCGCGCAGGCGCTGGCCTGTGCTGGCCGCCGTGCTGGTGGCCGGCGCCGCCATCAGCGGCGCCGCAGTCTGGCAGCTGATGCCGGCCAGGGTACCTGTCAAAGCGGCCGTGGCGCCGCGTCCCAAACCCGTGCCGGCGCCGGTGCCAGCCGCGGTGCCGCCCGCGCATGCGGAAGAACAGGTGGCGCTGCGCGAGCTGGCCATGTTGTGGGGCGAGCCGCTGCCCGACGGCGAAGCCTGCGCCGCGGCGCTGAAGCTGAACCTGCGCTGCCACCAGGGCAAGGGCGGCCTGTACGAACTGCGCCTGCTGGACCGGCCGGCGATCCTGACGCTGCGCGACGGCGCCAATGTCAGCTACGCGGTGCTGGCCGCGATGGACGACAGCACGGTCACGCTGCAGGTGGGCGGCAAGCGCCACAAGGTGGGCGTGGCCTCGCTGGCGGCGCGCTTCGACGGCGCCTACACCACCTTCTGGAAAATGCCGCGCTACTTCCGCGACCAGCTGGGGGCAGGGGAGCGCGGGGCCGACGTGGACTGGATCGCGGCCAGCCTGGCGCAGCTGGGCGGGGCCGCCGCGCCGCGCGCCGGCGCACCGCTGGGCAAGGCCACCGAAGACTTGCTGCGCCAGTTCCAGGCCAAGCACAATCTCAAGGCGGACGGCGTGGCCGGTCCGCGCACCTACATGCGCCTGAACCAGCTGGCCGGCGTGGAAGAACCACGCGTCCTGACGGGAAAACAATAATGTCGTACATCCTCGAAGCGCTGAAAAAAGCGCAATCGGAGCGCCAGCTTGGCAGCGCGCCGACCATCCATGCCGTGCCGGTCCATGCCGGCGGCAGCGACGCCGCCTTGCCGCGCCGCGCCCTGTGGCCGGCCGTGCTGGCCGCTGCCGTGCTGCTGGCCGGCGCCGGCGGGGTGGCCTGGTGGCGCATGCCGCCGGCGGCGCCCGTGTCCGTGCCGCCGCCCGTGGTCGTGGTCCAGGCGCCGGTGGTGCCGGCGCCGGTCGTGCCGCCGCCGCTGATCCAGGCGCCGCCGGCCGAAGCGCCGCCACCGCCCACGCCGGTATCCGCGCCCACGCCTGTGCCCGCGCCCGTGCCGGCGCCGGCGGAACCGGCGGCGGCCCTGGAAGACGCCTATCCCTATTTGCGCGAACTGCCCGAGGCAGTCCAGCGCGAAGTGCCGCAAGTGGTTTTCGGCGGCTACATCTATTCGAAGAATCCGGCCGACCGCCTGCTGCTGGTCGACAAGGTGCTGCGGCGTGAAGGCGAGCAGGTGGCGCCCGGCCTGGTGCTGGAAAAGCTGCAATCGAAGGCCGCGGTGATGAACTATCGCGGCACCCGTTACCGTCTCCCTTACTGAACAGAGGCCCATCATGCAGGAAGTACTGGGAGTAGTCGGCTGGTCGGGCAGCGGCAAGACCACGCTGCTCGAATACCTGGTGACGCAGCTGGCCGCGCGCGGCTTGCGCATCAATATCGTCAAGCATAGCCACCACGACATCCTGCTCGAGCCGCCGCACAAGGACAGCGCGCGCCTGCGCATGGCCGGCGCGGCCGAGGTGATGATCGCCTCGCCATTTCGCACCGCCATCATGCGCGAACTGCGCGGCGCGCCGGAGCCGACCCTGCAGGAGCAGCTGGCGCGCCTTGCCGCGGCCGACCTGACCCTGGTCGAAGGCTACAAGTGGGAACCCATCCCCAAGCTGGAAGTGCACCGGCCCGCGCTGGGGCAGCCGGCCCTGTATCCGGACGACGCCCATATCGTGGCGGTGGCCTCGGACGTGCCGCGTCCGGCCGCTCTGGCGCCCCATGTCGCCTGGCTCGACCTGAACGCGCCGCCGCAGGTGCTGGCCTGGCTCGAACAGCGACTTTCTGCAAAAAATGCCTAAAGTTCGGCTGGAAAGCGCCGTAAATCAGGGATAGGTGTCAATACGGAGGCTGTCATGGATGTATCGAGCATTGCTAAATTAGCAACCAGTGTCGCGGAAACCGGCGTCAAGGCGGAAGTCGGCATCGCCATCCTCAAGCGTGCGCAGCAGATCGAGAGCGCCACGGCGACCCAGCTGATCGACGCCATCAAGTCGGTGCCGACGGTGCAGAACCTGCCTGCGAACCTCGGCAACACGATCAATACCACCGCCTGAACCATTTTCGGGGTAAACGGCCCGGCATCCTTCCCCAGGGAAGGCGCCGGGTCTTTTTTTTGCGCTAGAATCGATGCGCATTCGAAAAAAATTCACTTCCGTTGTAAGGATGTGGTGGGGCTGGCCGACCAGAGGATGGTCCCATCGTTTCTATCCAATCCAATCCCGAGGAGATACACCATGAATAAACGTCAAGCCATGATCGCAGCAGCACTGGCCGGCATCTGCGCCGCCACCACCGGCACCAGCATCGCCAACCCGGCCGCCGCCAGCGCCAGCGCCAAAGTGGAAAAGGAAAAATGCTACGGCATCGCCAAGGCTGGCCAGAACGATTGCGCCACCGCCAGCGGTTCGCATTCCTGCGCGGGCCAGGCCAAGACCGACATGAATCCGGCGGAATGGAAATACGTCGCCAAGGGCACCTGCGTGAAAGCAGGCGGCAAGACGGCGCCGGCGAAGTAAGCAGGGAGCGGCGGGGCCATGTCCATGTCACAGCAGCCCCGCCCGGCCGTGCCAGCCGAAGCAGGCATCGGCTTGCGCGCGCCCCATTACCGGCAATTCCTGGCCGAGCGGCCCAGGGTCGGCTGGCTGGAAGTGCATACCGAAAATTTCCTCGACCAGTCCGGCTGGGACTGGCACGTATTGCAGGACTTGCGGCGCGACTATCCCTTCAGCCTGCATGGCGTCGGCCTGGGCCTGGGCTCGGCGCGCGGCTTTTCCGAAGACCACCTTGCGCGCGTGCGCGCCCTGGTCGACGCGGTCGAACCCATGCTCGTTTCCGAACACCTGTGCTGGGGCGCCGTGGGCGACCGCCAGCTCAATGATTTGCTCCCCATCGCGCTCACGGCCGGCATGCTCGACCTGCTGTGCGAACGCGTCGAGCGCGTGCAGGAATGCCTGCGCCGTCCCATCCTGCTGGAAAACGTTTCTTCCTATGTGCGCTTTCGCGCCGACACCATGAGCGAAGCGGCATTCATGGCCGCGCTGGCGCGCCGTACCGGCTGCGGCCTGCTGCTGGACGTGAACAACCTGTTTGTGAACCAGTGCAATCACGGCGAAGATGCGGGCGCCGCCATCGCCGCGATCGCGCCGGGCACGGTGGGCGAGATCCACCTGGCCGGCCACCTGGTCACGCCGGACGCGGTGATCGATCACCATGGCGCCACGGTGGCGCCCGAAGTGTGGGAACTGTACCGGCTGGCGCTGGCGCGCTTCGGCAAGCTGCCGACCCTGATCGAGTGGGACACCGACGTGCCGGACCTCGAGGTGCTGCTGGGCGAAGCGCGCAAGGCAGCGTCGATGGCAAGCGGCGCTGCGGTGCTGCCCGCGCTGCAGGCGGCGCCGCAGCGCGCGCCGGAAGCGACGGCTGTCTTCGACTGGCAGCAGCAATTTTCCGACGCCCTGTTCGACAGCGGGGGCGAGCCGGCGATCGCCGCGCAGATCACCGGCGCGCAGCGTTTCCCTCTGTACCGCGGCAACCTGACCGCCACCTGGGAAAAGACCCTGTCGGCGGCCTATCCGGTGATCCGCCAGCTGGTGGGGGAAGAATTTTTCGGCGGCCTCACGCGGGCCTACGGCATGGCCCATCCCTCGGACGACCCCGACCTGAACCAGTTCGGCGCGCATTTTTCCGCCTTCCTGGACGGCTTCGAGCACGTGGCCGATTTTCCCTACCTGCCCGACATGGCCCTGGTCGAATGGGAGTTGCACCGCGCCCATTACGCGCCCGATGCCGCGCCGCTCGATGCGGCCGCGCTCGCCGGCATGACGCCGGAAGCCTTCGAGCTGGCGCGCTTCGACCTGCATCCCGCCTGCGTGCTGCTGGCCTCGCCATGGGCGGTCGTGCCCCTGTGGCTGGCGCACCATGGCGGCGCCTTTCCGGAGGACATGGCCGAGCCCAGCTACGGCGTGATCGTGCGCCCGCACTGGAAGAGCACGCTGGCGCCGCTGGACGCCGCCGGCTACGCGGCCGTGATGACGCTGGGGAGCGGCGCCACCATGGGCGAGGCGCTCGACGCGGCCATCGACATCGACGAAGGCTTCGAAGTAGAAGAAACCCTGACACGCTGGATCGCACTCGGCATTTTCGCAGCACCCAACCAGGCAGAACAACAATGAACAAACTCCTCGCCATCTACCGCGCCACCTTCCGTTTCGATGAGCTGCTGCGCGACTGGGGCGGATCGCTCCTCTGCCTGGCCTTGCGGCTGTACCTGGGCTGGGTGTTCTTCAAGGCCGGCCTGACCAAGATCGCCGACTGGGACACGACCATCCTGCTGTTTACCGAGGAATACAAGGTCCCCCTGCTGTCGCCCGAACTGGCGGCCGTGATGGGCGCCGGCGGCGAACTGGTGCTGCCGGTGCTGCTGGTGGCCGGCGTCCTGGCGCGCCCGGCGGCGCTGGGCCTGTTTGTCGTGAACCTGATGGCGGTGATTTCGTATCCGCAATTGTTCGGCTTCGAGTGCCCGGCGGCCATCAATGATCACAAATTCTGGGGGATCTTGCTGCTGGTGCTGGTGGCCTTCGGGCCGGGGCGCTGGTCGGTCGACGCGCTGGCAGGGCGTCGCCGCGCGCGCGGCGACGACTGATCAGTTCACTTCAAGGAAGGCGCGCATGATGCGCGCTTCGCCGCTGGTATCGGCATGCAGCAGGTTGGCGGCGTGGGTCGCTTCGATCATGCGGCC
>Ga0187843_10000104_pt1 | contig 66804 bp, 70 predicted proteins | sample SpaLakP09_SKY_43_FD_134516 | JGI IMG/M metagenome (GOLD analysis project Ga0187843, IMG submission 134516) | Oligotrophic lake water microbial communities from Sparkling Lake, Wisconsin, USA - SP09_SKY_43 | ecosystem: Environmental > Aquatic > Freshwater > Lake | place: USA: Sparkling Lake...
CCGCCCGGCCGGGCGGTCATGACCAGCAGCCACGGCAGGGCGAAGGCGAAGCGCCAGAAGCCCGCGGCGGCCGGTCCCGCGTCCGAGAGGCGGACGAGGATCGGGGCGAGGCCCAGCACCACGGCCGCGAGGATCAGGGCGATCAGGGCGGCGGCGCGGGAGGGCAGGACCGGCGCCTGTGGCGTCACGCGAAGCGGCCGGCCAGCAGGCCGATGGCGAACAAGGGCAAATAGCCGATCCCGGCGACCAGCTGGATCGTGATCCACAGGGCGACCGCCTTGGCCAGGCCGAAGACGGGCGTGCTGTACCAGCGGCCCGCCCCCATGCGCATGAAGGCGGCGATGGCGATGACGAACAGGGCGACATTGCCGACCAGCGTCCCGATGCCGCCGTCGTACATGAACCAGGCGAAGGGCAGCAGGGGCACGGTCAGGGCGTTGAGATACGCGAAGGCCGCGCGGAAGCCGCGCCGCCAGCCCAGGGTGTCCGGATCCCACCAGCGCATCAGGGGCGCCGCGCCCAGGGCGTAGAACACCGACAGCAGGGGCACGAGGATGAGGCTCATCCAGTTGTCTGCGTCGGCCATGAACGCGTCGCGGCTCTTGCCCGAGGCGGCAATGAGCGGGTCGATTATCTCCGGCGACATGCCGCCCAGCATGATGGCCGAGCCGCCGTTCAGGAACAGGATCAGCATCAGGATGGCGTTGAGCGCCAGATAGAGCCGCAGCGGCCGCGCATAGAGCCCCCCGCCGTCCGGCCCCTGGGTCATCCATGCCTCCAGCACCGTGCGCGGGCGAACGACCAGGTCGCGCGCGGTCCGCAGCTCGAGCAGGCCGAAACCGAGGGCGTCGTCGGACAGGTCGTTCAGCCCCCCGGCTTTCGGCTCCGGGGCGGGTTGGTGCGGTTCGGCCATGGTGGAATCCCTCTTGGGGCAACGATGGCATGGCGGTTGTGAGGTGGCCAGAGGGTGATCCCGTCGCCGAGCCCCTCCCACCCGACTTCGCCTGACGGCGAAGCCACCCTCCCTCGGGGAGGGAGGGAGAGGGGCGGGTTGGTACTTCCCCCGGAAAATCGCGAAACCCTGTCATCCCTCCCCTTTCGCCCCCGTGTCCGCCGCCGCTTCCTCCGCCGCGCGCATGGCCTCCAGCCGGGCCAGTTCGATCTTGAGGTCCTCGTATTCGGGCGGCAGGTCGCGGCCGGCCATCAGGTCCTGGGCCAGCGTCAGCGCGCGTTCGCGCAGGAACATCCGCATCATCGCCTGTCCGGCCTCGAACCGTTCGTCGGACTCGGCCGGGTCCTCCTCGGCCCACTGCAGGACGTCGTTGAGGCGGGCGATCTCGGTGGCGGCGCGGGCGAGGCGGACGGCGTTCAGCCCCTCGCCGGTCTTCAGCGCATGGGCGGTGCCGGCCAGGGCCCGGCGGGCGAGGTCGTCGGGCCGGATGTGCAGGGGCGCGCGCCAGGCCGCCAGCACCGCCGCCTCGTCGGGGGGGCCGTCGACGGGGGCGGCCGGGGCGGGAGCGGATGGCGGCGCCGACCGCGCCGACGCCGATCGCGCGGCGAAGGCCCGTTTGGTCCAGCCCTCCTTCGCCGCATGTTTGCGCAGGGCCGTCACCGACACCCCGAACCGCGCCGCCACCGTCGGCGCCGACAGGCCCGACAGATAGGCCCCCCGGATCAGCCCCCAGGTCTCCGCCGCCACGGTGACATAGCGGGTCTTCGGCAGGGCCTTCATCGACGCTCTCTCGCCTGATCGCGCTTCAGCGCCGCCACCGCCCGGTCGATTTCCGCCATGGCCGCGTCCTGGATCGCGTCGAGCGTCGGGGTTCCGGTCGGCATGGACGCCACCGCTCGCGCCTCGCGGGCAAGGCGTTCCACGGCCTCCATGCGCTTGATCGCGCGGTCGAGGGCGTCGGGTTTTCGGGTTGGCTTCTTCATGGTCTCCGCTCCGTGTTGAGGCGGCGGAGTCTGCGGCGGGCGGTTCCTATGGCGGGCTGAAAGGGGCGGAAAGGCAGGGCGCGGGGCGCAAGGGGTTGAAAGGATTGGGGTCGGGAGGGGACGGTGGGGGCCGAGTTGTGCTGACAATCGGCGGATTGTGAGCGGTAGGGGGGCGCGCATCCCCCCTTTCGTCATCCTCCGGCGAGCGCAGCGAGACCGGGGGACCCAGCGGCGCCGAAGGCGACCTGTTCAGGCAGGCTGTCGCAAACAGCAGCGCTCCCGACAGGTTCGCGCTCACGCGCGCCGCTGGGTCCCCCGGTCTGCGCCGCGAAGGCGCGGCTTGCCGGAGGATGACGAAAGCAAAAAAGTTCAGGTGGTCCGCCGGTACCGCCCGCGCCCGTCGAACGCCAGCCAGCCGCGGTCCCTAAGCACCTGAAGCTGCTGCCTGATCTTGGGGCGGACGTTGTTGTTGCCCGGATAGAGGGCCGCCAGCCGGGCCTCCTGCGCATAGACCTCGTCCAGGGTGAACTCGGGCCGCCCGATCGCCTCGACCGCGCCCATGACGGCCAGCAGCCAGCCGCGGGCCTTCAGGCCTTCGTCGCGCAGGAAGCGGGTCGCGGTCCAGGCGGCGCGGACCTCGGCGCGGGGGGACGGGACCCCGGCGTGGATCAGGCGGATGCGGCCGGACGCCGGGACCTGTCCGATCAGGATGTTGCAGCCCTGCCAGCCGGCGCGGCGGGCATGGGGGCCGAGCGGCCTGCGCGCCTCGATGATCTCCGGCGTGAAGAAATGGCTCGGCACGAGGATCAGGTCCGTCACCCGCGCGGCGGCGTGGTCATAGCTGAGGACGAAGAGGCTGGGGTTGTTCGCCGCCGCCAGCCGGGCGGTCATCGTGCCGAACGCGCCGTCCGGGATCGAGCGGTCCAGCTTTCCGCGCTTGGCCTTGAGCTCATATTCCTCGCCGCAGGCGTCGCAGCGGAAGTCGGCGACGGGCGAATTGTTCGGCAGCTGCGGCAGGCGGTCGGCGGGGCAGTTGGGACAGAAGCCGTGCAGCGCGACCCAGGCCTCGGTGACCGACCGCGCGGTCTGGGTCGGCCCCTTGAAGACGACGGCCGGTTCGGCGAAGCCGAGCTCGCACCAGTGATTGTCGTCCTGCCCCATGCGGCCACCGTAGCGGGTGGCGGGTCAGGGGTCAGCCCTTGCCGGGGAACAACAAAGCCCGACCGTTGACGCAACTTCACGCTGCGTCTACGCTGACGTTTCACTTACGCGAATGGTGCCTCGTGCACCTGTCCGGCGTTTCGCCAGACATCATTTGATTGGTCAGTCTTATGGGTGCTGCGGAAGAGCGCGGGGTCTCCCTGTCCTTCGGCCGCTCCGCTCAGCGAGACCCCGCGCTCTTCCGCAGCTTAGGTAAGTGAATACTGGATCGATAACCAATCTATATGAGGTTATCGATATCGGAGCCGTGCATGTGCACGCTCCGACCAAAGTCGTCATGCTATGCGGTGGCGAGTATCACATTGCAGACAATGTGAAGGGCAAGAAACGCCCAGCAACTTCCTTCAGAGATGCATTCTACCGAGCGGCGTCACAGAGCCCGTTCTCAAAATATCGTATCGTGGTACCCGACGACATCGTGTTTGGTGCCCCGACAGGTCCATACGACCAGCTATTACATTTTGAACGAGATCTCGCTCAACTGTGCGAGGTTGTTATCCTGTTCACCGAGTCCCCCGGCAGTTTTGCTGAACTTGGTGCGTTCTCGATGGTCTCCGAGATAGCCCAGCGCCTTCTTGTGTTCATCGACAGCAAGAACTACGGCGATCGGTCCTTTATAAAACTCGGGCCAATCGTATCTCTGCAATTAGGCCAAGGAAGACACTCAGTTTTCGTCCTACCCCTCGATGAGATGAAGATACAGTCCGTCCGCCACGTTGCAGACTTGGACATCGACACCTTTAGGACAGTTATTGAGGTCCCGTTCTCGGCGCGTGTCCAAGAAGTCCCGACACCTAGCACTTTCAATCCCGATTTTCAGGGTCATATGGCCAAGCTCGTCGCGGGATTGGTTCACCACTTTGGTGCCTTGACTGCGGAAGAACTGGTCGAAGGCCTCTCGCTCTTGGGGCTGACGAGGTCTTTGGGCGAAGTGAAGCAGCTTCTTTTTTGCCTTTCGATAGTCGGCTGGGTGATCGAAGATCCGCGAGGCTTTGAAACCTACTATGCGGCCTCCACCGACAACGCCCCATTTAGCTTCAAGGTCAAGGAAGGCTCACCCAATCCAATGCGGCGAAACTGGCGGTACGAAATCCGTGATTACTGGCGTCAGAACGACCCCCAGCGGTTTGCCGCAATCGCTAGCGCAGCCGCGGAGTCATTGAAGTGAGCGAGATGGTCGCCCGCCTGGTAGCCGCGACGGGTATCCGCGAGTCGGATATCCGGCGGATCATGTATACGGCACCTGCCAAGTACAAAACCTATTCAATACCGAAACGTTCTGGAAAATTGAGGACAATTTCTCAACCGACTCCTGATGTGAAAATACTGCAGAGAGCCATGGCAAGGATATTCCTTGACCATCTTCCTGTTCACCAAGCTGCGACTGCGTACCGGCAAGGGGTGTCACTGGTCGCAAACGTCGCGCCCCATCTTGAGGCGGGCCCCATCCTAAAAATGGATTTCCGCGACTTCTTTCCGTCTATACGGTCTGAAGATTGGGCGAGTTATTGCAGTGAAACCGGCTGTCTGACTGACCCGGAAGACATCTTCCTTACATCGCACTTGCTTTTCCAGCGACCGCGGGGAGGACGTGTCATGCGCCTTGCAATCGGCGCTCCGTCGTCTCCAGTCATGTCCAATATTCTGATGATGAAAATCGACACCCAAATCGCCACGAAGATGTTGGAAGATGACATCATATACACCCGCTATGCGGATGACATGACGTTCTCGGCCCGGAGAACCGGATATCTCGTAAAGACGATCAGCGATGTCGCTTCAATCATACGGTCCAACCAGTACCCGAAATTATCTTTAAATACTGAAAAGACAACGTATATAACGAAAAAATACGGTCGCTATGTCACCGGCTTAACAATAACGAATGAAGGCACGATCTCGATAGGGCGAGATAAGAAGCGCCTTATCCACTCGACTGTGCATCGCGCAAAGAATGGATTGCTTTCGAAGGATGAGTCGCAAATTCTTGCGGGAATGCTCGCCTACGTAAACGCGGTCGAACCGCACTTCATCGAAGTACTGAAAAACAAGTACGGGGCAGAGACTCTTGAGAAGGCTCGGAAGGTCTACCTGCTCGGACATCGCCCGCCTCCGCACAAGCCTCCGCTGGCGCCCTACTAGCGCCCCTTCCGGAACGCCTCCGCCTTCTCCGCCGCCGCCTCGGCCCGCCAGCGCTTCGGCGCCGCCTTGTCGACCTGCTCCCCCTCGGCGGTCAGGACCTCATTGGCGAACTCCAGGTCCATCAGCTTCATCCGCTTGATCTCGTCGCGAAGCCGCGCCGCCTCCTCGAATTCGAGGTTGGCGGCGGCGTTGCGCATGCGGCTTTCGATGTCCTTGAGGGCGGCCTGGAAGTTGGAGCCGGTGAAGGGTTTGGCCTCCTCCTTCATGCCCGGCGCCGTCAGCTTGTCGAGGGCGCGGCTCTCGTAGGGGCTGGCCATGATCTCGCGGATGTCGCGCTTGACCGACTCCGGGGTGATGCCGTGTTCGAGGTTATAGGTCTCCTGCTTTTCGCGGCGGCGGTTGGTCTCGGCGATGGCGCGTTCCATCGAGCCGGTCATGCGGTCGGCGTAGAGGATGACGCGGCCGTCGACGTTGCGGGCGGCGCGGCCGATCGTCTGGATCAGTGACGTCTCGGAGCGCAGGAAGCCCTCCTTGTCGGCGTCGAGGATGGCGACCAGGCCGCACTCGGGGATGTCGAGGCCCTCGCGCAGCAGGTTGATGCCGATCAGGACGTCAAACGAGCCCATGCGCAGGTCGCGCAGGATCTCGATCCGCTCCATGGTGTCGACGTCGGAGTGCATGTAGCGGACGCGGACGCCCTGTTCGTGCATGTACTCCGTCAGGTCCTCGGCCATCTTCTTGGTCAGGACGGTGACGAGGGAGCGGTAGCCGGCGCGGGCGACCTGTTTGACCTCGTCGATGACGTCGTCGACCTGGTTGCGGGTGGTGCCGCTGACCGGGCGGATCTCGACCGGGGGGTCGATCAGGCCGGTGGGACGGATGACCTGTTCGGTGAAGACGCCGCCGGTGCGCTCCATCTCCCACGGGCCGGGGGTGGCGGTGACGAACAGGGTCTGGGGCCGCATGGCGTCCCACTCGTCGAACTTCAGCGGGCGGTTGTCGATACAGGAGGGCAGGCGGAAGCCGTACTCCGCCAGGGTGGATTTGCGGCGGTAGTCGCCGCGGTACATGCCGCTGATCTGGCCGACGGTGACGTGGCTCTCGTCGACGAACAGCAGGGCGTTGTCAGGGATGTATTCGAAGAAGGTGGGCGGCGGCTCGCCGGGGGCGCGGCCGGTCAGCCAGCGGCTGTAGTTCTCGATGCCGGCGCAGGAGCCGGTGGCCTCCATCATCTCCAGATCGAAGCGGACGCGTTGCTCAAGGCGCTGGGCCTCCAGCAGCTTGCCGTTCTCCACCATCCAGTCGAGCGTCTCCTTCAGCTCGGCCTTGATGCCGGTGATGGCCTGGTTCAGCGACGGGCGGGGGGTGACGTAGTGGCTGGCGGCGTAGACGGTGATCTCGGTGAGGTCGGCGGTCTTTTTGCCGGTCAGGGGATCGAATTCCTGGATGGATTCCAGCTCGTCCCCGAACAGCTGCACCCGCCAGGCGCGGTCCTCCATGTGGACGGGGAAGATCTCGAGCACGGCGCCGCGCTTGCGGAACATGCCGCGGTCGAAATTCAGGTCGTTGCGCTTGTACTGGAGCGCGATCAGGTCGGCGCGGAGCTTGGACTCGTCGATCTGGTCGCCGACCTTCAGGGTGAAAGTCATGGCGGTATAGGTCTCGACCGAGCCGATGCCGTAGATGCAGCTGACCGAGGCCACGACGATGACGTCGTCCCGCTCGAGGATCGCCCGCGTCGCCGAGTGGCGCATGCGGTCGATCTGCTCGTTTATGGAGCTGTCTTTCTCGATGTAAGTATCTGATTTCGGGACATAAGCTTCCGGCTGATAGTAGTCGTAGTAGCTGACGAAATACTCGACGGCGTTGTCCGGGAAGAAGCTTTTGAACTCGGAATAGAGCTGGGCGGCGAGGGTCTTGTTGGGGGCCAGGATCAGGGCCGGGCGCTGGGTCTGTTCGATGACCTTGGCCATGGTGAAGGTCTTGCCCGAGCCGGTGACGCCGAGCAGGACCTGGTCGCGCTCGCCGGTGGCGGCGGTGGCGACGAGCTCCTTGATGGCGGCGGGCTGGTCGCCGGCGGGGGTGTATTTGGTCTCCAGCCGGAAGGGGATGTGTTTGCGGCCCTCGGGCCGGTCGGGGCGGTGCGGGGTCCAGTCGGACGGCTTGCCGGGGGCTTCCTCCGGCGTCAGGCGCGGGCCGGTGACGGGGGCGAACATCGGCATGTTCGGCGTCTTCACCGGCATGCGGGCGGGGGTGCCCTCGTCGTCGCGCAGAAAGGCGGCGGGGGCCTCGGCCAGGGACTCGCCGCGGACGTGGACGGGCTTGGTGATGCGCGGGGCGGAACCCTTGGGGGACGAAGAACGGTTCATGAACGGCAATCTAGGGGGCGGGAGGCGGTTACGCCACAACGCGCGCGTCCGGCGGGGGATGCGGCGGGGGCGCTGCTGACAGCGGTGTGGCGGCAGGGTGGTCTGTGAAGGGCCGAAAACCGCGAGACGAGGCGGCGGCCGCGCGGCAGGATGGGGCCCGACAAGGAGACCCATTCATGACCCCCTTCCACGCCCTGCACCAGGACGGCCTGCTGATCCTGCCCAACGCCTGGGACGGGGGGTCGACGGCGCTGGTGGCGTCACTGGGCGCGAAGGCGGTGGCGACGACGAGCGCGGGCGTGGCCTGGGCGCTGGGCTGGCCGGACGGGGATGCGCTGCCGGTCGAGCGGGTGGTGCAGGCGGCGCGGGACGTGGTGCGCGGCGCGGGCGGCCTGCCGGTCTCGATCGACATGGAGGGCGGCTATTCCGATGACCCGGCCGCGGTGGCAGCGCTGGCGCAGCGACTGGTCGAGGCGGGGGCGCAGGGGATCAATATCGAGGACGGCGGCGCGGCGCCGGAGCTGTTGGCGGCCAAGATCGCGGCGATCAAGGCGGCGGTCGGCGGGGCCCTGTTCGTCAATGCGCGCTGCGACGTCTGGCTGAGGGGCGTGGCGCCGGAGGCGCCGGTGGCCGAGGCGGCGCGGCGGGCGACGATCTATGCAGCGGCAGGGGCGGACGGCTTCTTCGCGCCGGGGCTGACGGATGTGGGGGACATCGCGGCGATGGTGGCGGCGACGCCCCTGCCGGTGAACCTGCTGGCCTGGCCGGGCCTGCCCGATGCGGCGACGCTGAAAGGGCTGGGTGTGCGGCGGCTGAGCGCCGGCTCGGGCGTGTGCGGCGCGGTCTGGGGCCGGGCCGCAGCGCTGACGAAGGGCTTCCTCGCGGACGGTCGGTCGGAGCCGCTGATGGAAGGCGCGATGGGCTGGGGCGAGGTGAACGGGTTGATGCCCAAGGGGAGGGATAAGGGATGAGGGATGAGGGACTAGAGGCGCGCACGACTGCCTGTTCTCCCTGCTCTCCCTGTTCACCCTCCCCTGCCCCGGCGACCGGGTTCTTCCTCATCCCTCATCCCTCATCCCTCATCCCTCACCCCTGAGCTCCCATGCACCTGACCCTCTCCCGCCTCGACAGTCCGCTCGGGCCGCTGGCGCTGGCGTGTGATGAGGCGGGCGCGGTGCGGGGGCTGTCGTTCGGGGACGGGCTCACCGGGGCGATGCGGCGGGAGTATCCGGGTGCCACGCGGGTCGAGGGCGAAACGCCGGTGGCGGTCGCGCGGGAGATCGCGGCCTATTTCGACGGGGACCGGGCGGCGCTGACGCGGATCGACTGGTCGCTGGAGGGCGCAGCAGCCGGTGACGGCTTCCAGGCGCGGGTCTGGCGCGCGCTGGCGGATGTGCCGGCGGGGGTCACCCTCAGCTATGGCGAGATGGCGAAACGGGCGGGCGAGCCGGGCGCGGCCCAGGCAGCGGGGACGGCGCTGAACCGGAATCCGATCCCGCTGATCCTCGCCTGCCACCGGGTCATCGGGGCCGACGGCTCGCTGACCGGCTTCGGCGGCGGGCTGGGTCGGAAGGAATGGCTGTTGCGGCACGAGGGGGCGCTGCTGATCTGATCGCTTGACGTCGTGTAACCCATAGGTGATATGTAACCCCTAGGTGACAAACGCAGGAGGATGCAGATGTCGAACACGCGCGATGGCAGCGACGACCGGCCGGTCCGGGGCCGCGGCTGGAAATTCATGGCCGGCTTCGTCATCTCCGGCCTCGGTCTCGGCCTGGCGGTGGTCGGCCTGAACCCGGGCGCGACGAGTCTGGCCGGGACGCTTTCCGATTCCAATGCGGGGATCATGACCGGTATCGGCATCGGCATCTTCGTGATCGGACTGATGATCGCCTGGAAACTGCGGCCCGGCGGTCCCGCCTCACGCGGCGAGGACGAGCCGGGCAGGCGCGAGCGGATGCAGGCGCAGCGGTCCATGCTGCTGTGGCTGTTCCCGATCATCACCCTGATCTTCCTGTACCAGTCGACGCGGGCGATCCCGCTGATCATGGCCGGCGAGGAGAGTCTCGCGAACTATATGAGCGTCCTCCTGCCGGTGATCTACGCCTGGCTGGCGGCCTCCGTGACCATGGGCTGGGACGGAAACTCGCGGAAGAACCGCCGCTACCTTGAGGACGAGCTGACCCAGGTGCTGCGCGCCCGGGCGATCGTCTGGGCCTTCCTGGTGCTGATGGCGGGCACGACCATTGCCCTCGGCCTCGGCCTCTGGCGGCTGGAGACCGGCCTCATCGCCCTGCCCTTCGCCCTGGCGGCGGCGGGCGCGACGGCGGGCCTGCGCTTCGCCTGGCTGGACCGCGAGGCCGGGCGCGACGATGGGTGATCCGCGCCTCGCCTCACGGCTGAAGGAATACCGCACGGCCGCCGGCCTGACCCAGGCCGAGCTGGCCGAACGGGCCGGCGTGTCGCGCAAGACCGTGAACACGGTCGAGAACGGCGTCTTCATCCCCTCGACCATCCTCGCCCTCAGCCTCGCCCGGGCGTTGGGGACGACGGTGGAGACGTTGTTCTGGCTGACGGAGTGAGGCGGGCCGCCGGTCATTGGTGTCGGAGTCGAGCGGGGTCGCTGCGCTAGAACTGGCCGCTGACGATGGGCAGGACGAGTCCGCGGGCGATGCGGTCGCGGGCGGCGATCACGTCGGGCCGGGCGAAGGCGCGCGACAGGACATCGGCGGTGCGTCGGTCGAAGTCCGTGGCGTTCTGCTCAATCTGATAGGTGTGCAGGGCGGCCACGGCGCGCTCGGACAGTTCCTCGTCCGCCAGGATGAGCAGCAGGGTGTCTGCGGCCCCATCCGCGTCCCCGCGGCAGGCCTGGGCCTCGACCCAGGTCAGGGGGGCGTCGCGCCAGTTCTGCTCCATATGGGTGAACGCCAGCCCGGCAGCGCCCGCATTGCCCAGCGCGGCCCCGGCGCAGGCGCGGACATGCATGGCCTGCATCACGCCGAACGGCGAGGCCGTGCCCGGCTCCAGCGACTTGACGGCTTCGATCGCCTGCGTGTTCCGGCCGGCCCGAAGATAGAACCAGCCGAGATTGATGGTCTGGCTGACATTGACGCCGGCACCTTCGTTCCGCTTAGCCGCTATCTCCATCTGGGCGATCGCCTCGTCGGGGCGGCCGAGCTCCATCAGCTGGCGGGCCCGACCGTCCATCGTCCAGGTGAGCGAGCGATCGTCTTCGGAGTCCGGCGCAGGCGCGGGCAAGGCCAGGGTGGCGTCGCTGACGGCAAGCGCCTCTTCGAACCGGCCGCGCTCAAACAGAATCGTCGCCCAGGCGTTGCGGGCCTCGAACTCGGCGCCTGGTGCCTCGGCCTCCGCGCGCTGCGCGACCAATTCCGCGTCGAGGACGGCGGCAATGTCCAACTCGGGCATGGCACCGGCCGCGCGCAGGGCGTCGTAGCGCCGCATCGCATGGAGACGGATCAGCGCGCTCGAGTCGCTGACCCGCGCGGCCAGGGGCGTGGCCTCGTCCAGCCGGTCGCGCTGGAGGAGGTCGTCGATCAGCCTGATCCAGGTCCAGTTGTCATAGCGGTCTCGCCAGCCGGCGTCGCGCAGGGCGAGGCGCAGTTCGAACCGGGCCCCGGCATCGACGTCCGTGTCCTGCTCCAGCTGGAGGATGAAGGTGGTCGACAGGGTCGCCATCTCGTCGGGGTATCGCGGAAGAAACCGGGTCAGGGCACGCGCGGCCGCCGTCCGGTCACCCGTTCTCGCATGCGAGGTGATGCGGGTCAGCCAGATGTCCGGCGTGGCTCCCGGCCGCTCCGAAGCCTCGATCAGATAAGGCAGGGCGGCGGCGTCCTGGCCTTCGCTGGCGTACAACAGGCCAAGAAGGATCGTCGCGGCGTTGCGCCGTTCGACCGGTTGTGCCGCATAGTCCGGGTGTTCGGCGAAGGCCTTGGTGATGACCAGAGCGGTCCCGTAGTCGTCGGCCTGGATCGCCGCGCCCAGCTCGGTCCAGAGGCCATCGATCGTCTTGGCGGGAGCGACCTGAACGCGCGGTGCGACAGGGGCCTGATCGACTGCGCCTGACGCGCCGGACGCCATCCCCGACGCCATGGTCGACGCCATAAGCCACGCAATAATCATGAAGTTCTCCCCACGGATCGCGACCCTAGCGGGTAGCAGGAGCGCGGAACAGGGGGAGGTAGAGCGAAACCCGTCAGCGGAGATTGAGCCGCTGACGGGCCAAGCCGAGGCGTGAAGGCCCGGGAAGGCTAGCGGATCTGGACCCGCGCCTCGAGGTCCGCCCAGCGGCGGCTCAGGTCGGCCAGTTCGGTGCGCAGGCGGCTCGCTTCGGTGCGGCTGATCGCGCCGCTGCGTTCGCCGGCGGTGATGCGGGCCTCGATCTGGGCCGCGCGCGGGTCATTACCGTAGCCGCCGCCGTTGTTGCCCGGCATGTAGTCGTCGCCGACGCGGCGGTTCAGATCGGCGTAGCGGGCTTCCAGATCTTGGCGCTCGCGGGAGTCGAGGCCGTCGCGTTCGTACTGGGCCTCCAGACGGACCAGCGCCTGGAAGTCGGTGCGCAGCCGGGTCGATTCCGTGCGGGTGATGTCGCGGGCGCGCAGGGCGGCGGCGACGCGGGCGTCGAAGGCCGCAGTCTGGCCGTACAGCGGCTCCCAGCCACCATAGCCGCCCCCGTTGTCATCGTCCGCCAGTTCATCAAGACGGCGCGTCAGGTCCCGATAGCGGTCGTTCAGCTCAGTCCGTTCGGCCGTGGTGAACCGGCCGTCGGCGGCGTAGCGGGTCTCCAGCGTGACCAGATCGGCATAGTCGCCGCGCAGCCGCTCGGCCTGACGACGGTTCAGCGAACCGTCGCGCGATCCGGCGTCGACCCGCGCCTCGAACTGGGTGCGCTGGTTGTACAGCGGCCGGCGACCGCGGCTCCATTCACTGTCCAGGGTGGTCTGGCCCTGCCCGAACAGGGTCCCGAGAATGGCCTCCAGCACCCGGCCGCCCTGCGACGGCTCCTGTGACTGAGGGCTGTAGGGAGTCGCGCTGTACGGCGTCTGGGCCGAGGCCACGCCGGCGGCGGCGAGGGTCAGGGCAGCGACGGCGGCGGCCGTGAGAGTCTTGATGGCGGTCATGGGGGTTCTTTCCGGCAGTGAAGCCTGTCGCCGGAGAGAACGGGGTTGGGCGGGTAAGGTTGCGGCGGCGGCTTCTACAGCTCGCCGTCCGTCACGCGCGGCCGCCCCGCGTCAGACGCCATGTGCGCGGGTCTATCCTGGGTCGGACCGGCGGCGTCTCGCCCGGCAGCGCCTGGGGCTCGACGGCCGGCACCGAGGGCAGGGCCAGCGGATCGACCTGGAAAGCGCCCGTCGGCGGCGGAGCGAGCGGCAGGGCGGGTGCCGCGGCGGGTGGCGCGGCCGGGCCCGGCGAGCGCGCGGCGGCGAATGTTGTCGGCACAGGCGCGGCAGCGGGGGGCTGCAGGTCGCGCAAACGGCGATAGCCGCCCGAGGTGTCGACGGTCAGGGCCGCCGGCAAACAGGCCGAGTCCGACAGGCCATACAGTTCAGCGGCCACGTCATAGACGCCGCGCTCGATCAGCGTCCGGACGCCGAGTTGCAGGGGCTCCAGCGCGCTCTGGCCGCCGGAGAGATCGACGGCCACACCGCCTAGGATATCGAACACACCGGCGCGGATCTCGCGCCCGACAATCTGCTTCTGGTAGGCCGCGACCGCCACCACCTCCTGGGAGACGGAATCCACCAGGCGCAGGTCCATGGCGACGTTCATGACAAAGCGGGAGCTGCCGAAACCGGTCTTGGGATCCTCCGGGTTGATTGCCCCGACACGGAGTTCGCCACCCTCGGATTCGATATTGTAGTTGAGCTCGGTGATGCCGCCGACAAGGTAGAACCGCGAGCCGGCGACCTGGCCGGGATTGATCGCGCGCAGCGGTCCCGGCGCATCCCCGGCCGCGGCCGGCGTATCGGAGAGGACCTGGGCCGCGGCATAGGTCCGCTCGACCTCCGCGACCGTCTGGTCCGCCCTTTCGACCTGGGGCACACCGGCGCGACCCAGGGCGGTCACGGCGAACAGGGACGCGCCCTGTGTCACCCTGCGTCCGGTCTCGAGATCCAGCTTGCCGGTCAGATCCGCGATGTCGCCCACGGCGAGGCGCGGCGCGACCAGTCCACGACCCGCGGCCGTATCCGCCAGGCAGGTCAGGGCCGCGGTCAGGGGGGTGGCGTTGGCGGTCGCCGGCGCGCCCCCGACCGGCCGGGCATAAAGGCCGGTTTCGGGGTCAAAGCCCGTCGAAGCACACCCCGAAAGAATCGAGGCGGACATCAGGGCGACGATCAGGGTGCGGCCGTTCACGAATCGATCTCTGCCCGTTCAAGGCAGCCACTGTAGACGTCAGAGCCTTGCAGTCCGGCAAGAAGTTCAAAAATCCCCCGCTCCACCAGGGTGCGAACCGCCGCCTGCAGCGGTTCCACCGACTGGACCCCGCCGGAGAGGACGCCGCCGACACTGGAGCTGCCGCCGGACAGGCCGAGGTTCATCTCTCGTCCAACCAGCTGCTTCTGGAAGGAGACGGTATCGATGACGATCTGCGACCGGCTGTCGACCATGCGCAGGTCGATCGCGACGTTCATCACATAGTCGGACGCGCCGGCGCGAGCCCGCAGGCCGGTCACGGCGGCCTCCCCGACCTGGCCGCTGATGCCGGAAGACTGGATATTGTAGTTCAGTTCGGTGATGCCGCCGACGATGAAATACTCCGAACCCGCCACCTGACCGGCGAAGACCGGGCGGAAATTCTCCGCCGACTGGCCTGCCAGTTCGGGGGTGTCGGACAGCAGGTGTCGCTGGGCGTAGTCCAGTTCGATCTGGGCGACCGTATTGTCCAGCCGCTCGACCACGGGCGCGCCCGCCCGGGCCAGCGCCGTGATGGCGAACAGGGAGGCCCCCTGGGAGACGCGGGCGCCGGTATCGAAATCCACCCGGCCGGTCAGGTCGCCGATCCGCCCCACCGACATCCGGGGCGCGCTCAGCCCGAGGGTGCGGTTGCGGTCAGCGAGGCAGGTCAGGGCCGCCGTATAGGGGGTGGCGTTGCCTGTGGCATGGACCCGGCCGCCCCGAACGGCACCATCCGGTGCCGCGGCCGCCGCCACGCCGGGAGCCGCCATGCTCGCGACCGCGAGGGCGATGATCGACAGTCGGACAGAAGGACGGATCATGTCGGGTCTCCGGTAAGGGCGGAAAGGGGGTCAGCGCGGCGAATTGCCGTTGGCCGTAACGGTGCCGGTGTTCGCCTGGTCGGAGTTGACGATCACCGTGTTCCAGGACCCGACCACCGAGACCGTCAGCAGATTGCCGATCGCCGTGCTGGTGCTGCTCCCGGCGCCGGCCGAGAAATAGTCGGCGCCGCTGGCGGCCTGGTCGCTGCCGCTGCCATCCGCCTGGAAATAGGTGTTGGAGTCGTTCTGGATGATCCCGTTCACGATCAGACGATTGTCGTTCCGGGTCTGGGAGGACGGCGCATAGGTGCGGGTCTCCATCTGGCGACCGTTGCCATAGCCAGCCTCATAGGTGGCGAGGACGCCGCCGCGGGCCGGAGCGGTCTGGGCCAGGGCCGGAGAGGCCATGAGGCCGCCGACGACGAGAGCGCAGTTGAGGAATGAGCGGAAATGGTTCACTGTAGAAAACCCTTCGAGGGACGATGGTGTCGCCGCGTTGCAGCGCGACGACACCGGGACGTCAGTGGTTTTAGAAGCCCGTGACCGTGAGGCTGTTGCCGATGGCGGCAGCCGTCGCGTTCACCGATCCGCGGACGTCGCGGACGGTAGCGCCCATGACCGCATTCACGCCGGCCTGGTTGATCTGGGTCGAAGCCAGACGGCCGAAGTCGGCATTGACGCTGGCCGAGTTGCTCAGGGCGGCCGAGGTCGCAGCCACATCACCGCCGACATTGCCGATGGTCGCGTTCAGCGTGGCGGTGGGATCGTAGGAAGCCAGCTGGGTGTTGTTCAGGACGCCGACCCAGTCGCCTTCGATGCTGGCCGAGTTGGCAATGGCAGCGGAGGTGGCGGCCACATCGCCCTGGACGTTCGAGATCGAGGCCGAGAGGTCCGAACGCGCGTCGCCCCAGAAGTTCTGGTAGTTGTTCAGGGTCGCGAGGCTGGAGCCTTCGGCCGTGAACGAGTTGGCGATCGCGGCCGAGGTCAGGGCCACGTCTTCCGTGACGTTCTGGACCGTGGCGTTGAGCTGGGCCCGGATGTTGGCGTTGTTGCGCTGGTTGTTGTCCAGGGACTGGGCCTGGGCGGCGCCGGCGGAGACAGCGAGGCCGAGGGCGATCGCCAGGATGGAGACGGAGGTTTTCATCGTAGAGTTCCTTTCGGTGCCGGGAAGTCGGCAGACGAGAACCCGCAACGACCGTACCAGCGGCCCGCCCCCCGCCTCTTCATGTTTCGGTCACCAGGAATGGCCCGTTCCGGCGCCGGAATTCGCCGAAGGGGAGAATTTCTCGCGTTAATCTGTCGATCGTAAGAGGTTGTGAACCCTGCCTGTCAGGACTCTGTTCATGATCAATTAAGTCTTACATTTCATGAGCTTCATAACGAGACAGAGGGCTGGTCCGGTTTGGTACATTTCGGCACCCGCGTGTGCCGGAGAGACCGGGCCGGTCGTTGTCGCAGAGGCCCGGCCGGTTCGCCGTCCCCCTCCTGAAGGTCAGGCCTGCCCATGCTCCCCCTCCCCGACCTGATCCTCCTGTTCTCCGCCCTGATCGCGGCCGGGCTGGTGGGCGGGCTCGTGGCCGGCCTGTTCGGGGTCGGGGGCGGGACGGTAATCGTGCCGGCGGTGTTCTATGCGTTCGAGGTGCTCGGCATCGGGGGCGAAGGGAACCTGCATACGGCGATCGGGACGTCACTGCTGACCATCGTCGCGACCTCTTGGCGGTCGCTGAAGGCGCATCGGGCGCACGGGGCGGTGGATGAGGGGGTGCTGAAGACCTGGACGCCCTGGGTGGCGGCAGGGGCGCTGGTCGGAGCGGGCGTGGCCGGCTTCACCTCCATGCAGGGGCTGGCCATCGTCTATGGCGTCTGCCTGCTGGTGGTGGCGGCGCAGATGGGGCTGCTGCCGGAGCGGGTCACGCTGAGGCGCGACCTGCCGGAGGGCTGGGGCCGGCGCGTGACCGGAACGGTGATCGGCGGGCTGTCGGCGATGATGGGGATCGGCGGCGGGAGCTTCGGCGGGATGATGATGACCCTGTGCGGGCGGCCGATCCATCAGGCGGTGGCGACGGCCTCGGGCTTCGGCCTGGCCATAGGCGCGGCGGCGACCCTCGGGTTCATCGTCTTCGGCTGGGACGCGGGCGGACGGCCGCCGCTGTCGCTGGGCTATGTCAATGTGCCCGGGGCGATCGTGATGGCGGTGCTGACCACGGCGGTGGCACCCTGGGGCGCGAAGCTGGCGCACTCGCTCGACCGGACCGTCCTGAGACGGGCGTTCGCCGTGTGGCTGCTGGTGACGGCGGCGGCGGTGGTGGGGAAGGCGCTGTAGGGATGAGGGACGAGGGATGAGAGGCCGGATCAGGCGGTTGGAGTTCGGTCGGCCCCCACCTAATCCCTCATCCCTATTCCTTCATCCCTCTTCTTACGGCCGCAGCGTCAGTCCCACCGGCGTCGCGCTGAACGAGGACAGGCGGCCGAGGTAGCTCATGCCGAGCAGGCTGTGCGGCAGGCCGCGCTGGACGACGAGGGCCTCGACCTGTTCGACGCGGGCACCGGCGACGGCGACGGCCTGAAGCGCGACGGTCGCGGCGGGGACGGGGCCGGAGGCGGTGATGACGGTGGCGGAGAAGTCGCCGGCCTTGAGCCTCAGTCCCAGACGGGCGGCGTCGGCCGGGGTCAGGACCACGAGGCTGGCGCCGGTGTCGACCATGACGCGCACAGCCGTGCCATTGATCTGCGCGTCGGCCCAGTAGTGGCCGTCGGCGGCCTTCAGCACCTGGGCCGGAGCGCCGTGGGCGGGGGCGTGAACGGGTGCGGGCGTGGCGGCCTGGGCCTGGCCGCGCGCATCGGCATGGTTCAGCCACCAGGCCGTACTCAGGGCGGAAGCCACGGCCAGGGCCATGACTCCGGCGGAGGAAAAGTCGAAACGCATACGCCGTCCGTCGTGAACTCGCCGCTTCTGCAGCCCCTCCCCTGTCGCACACGGCCGTTGGGATGCGGTGAAGGGGCGTGGTTTGCGGGGAGTTAAGGCGGTGGTTGGTGGCTGTTGGATCCTGTCCGGGTGGTGGGCAAGCCGGCACCGGCGACCGCCCCATCCAGTCACCAATCACCAACCACCAATCATCCCGCCCGTGCTTCGCGCGCGGGCAGTTCCGCCGTGATCCGCGCCCGTTCTGCGTCCGTGAACCCGCTCCAGCCGGCGATCTCGGACAGGGTGCGCCAGCAGCCCAGGCAGAGGCTGGTGGCGCCGTCGACGACGCAGACCTTCACGCAGGGGGTTGCGATGCTGCGTGGCGGGCCCTGTGGATTTTCAGCGACAGTAGATGACATGAATGCGAAATATGGTCCGGCAGCGGAGTAAAACTGATTGCATTTTTTACGTCGCGGGGTTAGATGGAGGCTGACGCGAAACGACTATGACGGTGAGATCCCCGAAAAGCACGACGTGTCTCTTTTCATCCATCACTCGAAAGGAGACGCCAGATGAAAGACAGAGACCGCAATCTGCAGCACGCCATGATGTCCTTCGCCCTGTGGGGCGGGATGCTGGTGAATACGAAGAACGGCTATGGGGCCGGCGACCGCGTGGTCAGCCACCCGTCCAACTTCGTGCCGATCAAACTCGGCAAGCGCGACTAGGTCGCGCCGCATCGCAGACGACCCCAGCCCCGGTCCGCAAGGTCCGGGGCTTTGCAATTCCACCGTCAGGGTTGGTCAGTCGCGCGATCCCGAGACCTGTGTCAGGATAGTTGCGTGAGGGGTCCCGCATCATGTTCAGGCTGAAAGCGACGCTCGTCGCCACGACGCTGATGCGGCCGTGGCGTACCGGTTGGTCGGCGGACCGCGGCGTGGACTTTTCGCTGGTCGCCCCGACGCCGGCGGCGGCCGCTCCGACACTGATGCGTGACGACGGCCCCGCAGGCGAGCGCCACTGTTTCATCGATGAAGACGAGGCCATGCTGTCGGCTGCCGCCGTGGTGCGCCGCTTCGAAAGCCTCGGCACGACCGGGGCGGCGATCGAGGCTCCCGCAGGGGATGCGGCCGATACCACCGGCCTGCGGGTCTGGTGGTCGCTGTCGGGCAAGCCCTAGGGACCCGAGCCCCCCGCCGACATTGCGGCCGGGCCGCGCGTGCGGCACATCGGGTGGATGACCCTGATCCGCCGAGACCGCCACGACCACATCGAACTCTGGACTCTGGACCGGCCCGACCGGCTCAACGCCCTGCCCGACCTCGAGGACGGCGAGGCCTTCGCCGCGGCGTGCGAGGCGGTCAATGCGGACCAGGGTGTGCGCTGCGTGATCCTGACCGGGGCCGGGCGAGCCTTCTCCGCGGGCGGCGACCTGAAGGCGATGAAGGAGCGGCGCGACCTGTTCGCCGGCTCGGGCACCGAGATCCGCGAAGGCTATCGCCGCGTGGTGCACCGGATCGTGCGGTCACTGTACGGGCTGGAGGTGCCGTTGATCGCGGCGGTGAACGGCCCGGCCATGGGACTGGGCTGCGACATCGCCGGACTGGCGGACATCCGCATCGCTTCGGAGACCGCCAGCTTCGGCGTGCCGTTCCTGAAGCTGGGCATACTGCCCGGCGACGGCGGGGCCTGGCTGATGCCGCGCAACATCGGCTATGCGCGCGCCGCCGAGATGCTGTTCACCGCCCGGGTGCTGGACGCGAAGACGGCGATGGAGTGGGGGCTGGTCAGCCGGGTGGTCGCGCCCGAGCGGCTGATGGACGAGGCCATGGAGATCGCGACGGACGTCGCCTCCCGCGCGCCCCAGGCCCTGCGCATGACCAAGGCCCTGCTGCGCCAGGGCCGCGACGCGACCTTCGATCAGATCCTGGAGATGACCGCCGCAATGCAGGCGCTGGCGCACCTAACGGACGACCATCTGGAAGGGGTGACGGCGGCGCTGGAGAAGCGGGGGGCGGTGTTTGAGGGGAAGTGAGGGATCAGGGATTAGGGATGAGGGATGAGTGGACCCAGCCTCGCTCGCTTCTCCTAATCCCTCATCCCTAGTCCCTCATCCCTGACCTACCCCGCCTGCACCGGGGCCTGCATCGAGCGGTCGGCGGCGACGCCGGGGGTGACGGCGCGGGGGGCACCGGCGGTTTCGCCGGGCTTCATGAACTTCACCAGAACCCGCTGGCCGATCAGGAGGGGGGCGTCGCCGGCGGTGACGACAACCTCGACGACGCGTTCGTCCGAGCGCTGCGACGGGTCATCCGAGGCCAGCTTGCGGGCGCCGAAGACGGCGGCGCGGCGCAGGACGGCACCGACATAGACCTTGGACGGATCGCCCTCGGGGGTGATCTCGACGGCCTGGCCGACGGAGATGTTGGGGATGTCGCTCTCGACGATTTCGGCGCGGGCGATGCGCGGGGCGTCGGGCTCGAGGTCGAACATGTTGGACACGTTCAGGGTCGAGGCACCGGCGCCGGGGTTGGCGTAGCGGCGCACGATACGGCCCGACTGGGGCGCGCGGATCACGGTCAGCTCGACATTGTAGGCGGCCTGGTCGCGGCGGGCGCGGGCGGTCTGCACTGCCGCCTGCTGCGAGCCGAGCCGGGCCTGGGCCTGGGCGATGGCGTCGCGGGCCTGGTCCATGCGCGAGGCGGCGACGAAGTTGGAATCCACCAGACGAGCGAGGCGGTCGTGCTCGCGCTGGGCGGTGCGGATGTCGACCTGGATCAGGCGCAGCTGGCTTTCGGCCTGGGCGACGTCGGCATTGGCGCTCTGCAGGGCCAGACGGGGCTCGTCGTCTTCCTGACGGGCGAGGATCTGGCCGGCGACGACGCGGTCGCCTTCCTGCACCAGCACCTCACGGACGACGCCGCCGCGGCGGGCCGCGATCTGGATGATGCCGCCCTCGACATCGACCTTGCCGTTGGCGATGGCCGCATAGGGGCTCTCGACCTGCGTGGCCGCGGCCTTCTCCTCCTCAGCCTTCTTCGCCTTGCCGGCCTTCTGCATGAAGGAGAAGCCGACGACGATGACGACGATCAGCACGATGCCGATCCAGAGCCATTTGTTCTTGAGGAAGGCGGGCATGTCGAAATTCCTGAGGCGGTTCAGTGCGACGCCAGCGTGGCGTCGGGATTGGGGGTGCGGCGTTCGTCGGAGATGATGATGCCGTCTTCGATCTTGATGACGCGGTCGGCCCATTCCTCGAGGCGAGGATCGTGGGTCACGCAGATGACCGCGGCACCGTGTTCGGTGGCGGCGCGACGCAGCAGCCGGATGACGATCTGGCCGTTCTCGCCGTCGAGGGCGGAGGTCGGTTCGTCGGCGAAGAGGATCTGCGGATTCTTGGCCAGGCAGCGGGCGATGGCGACGCGTTGCTTCTCACCGCCGGACAGGGCCGAGGGCCGCTGGTTCAGGCGCTTGCCGAGCCCGACTTCCTCCAGGGTGGCGGCCGCCTGACGACGGGCGTCGGCCTTGGACAGGCCCTGGAATTTCAACACCACCTCGACCTGCTGCAGGGCGGTCAGGGCGGGGAAGAGGTTGAATCCCTGGAAGATGAATCCGCAGTGGTCGAGACGGAATTTGTCGATCTTGCCCGAGGACAGCTTCCACAGGTCGTCGACGTCGAGGGTGTCGACCCGGCCCTCTTCCGGCCGCAGCAGGCCCGACAGGGCGGCGATCAGGGTCGACTTGCCCGAGCCGGACGGGCCCATGACCATGGTCAGGTCACCGTGGCGGGCGTCGAAGTCCACGCCCTTGAGCACCTCGATGTAGGCCTTGCCGGACTTGAACCGCTTGACCAGGCCCTTGGCCTCGATGGCGAAGTCGCCGTGCTTCCCGTGCGCCTTGGTGTGAGCGGTCATCGCAGCAGATCCGCAGGTTGGCTGTTCTTGAGGATGCCGAGCGACAGCGCGCCGGACACCACAGCGATGAGGACAAGCCCGCCGCCGACGACGATCAACAGGACCGGCGGCAGGGCGATGATGACGGCGTTGGCCATGGCGAACATCTGGACCAGCAGGGTCAGGCCGATGGCGGCGGCGACGCCGACCAGGCCGACCCAGAAGCTGAGCTCCATGACGATGCGGTTGAGCGAGCCCATGCCGACGCCGAGGGCCCGCAGCGAGGCGAACTCCTTGATGTTGGCCATGATGGCACCGCGCAGGGTCTGCCAGGTGATGGCCACGCCGATAATGGTGCCCAGCACCACGCAGCCGCCGATGATGATGACGAGGATGCCTTCCTCGAACATGGCACCGGCATTCGCGTCGGCCAGTTCCTGACGGGTCCAGGCCTTCCACTGTCCGTCGCCGAGCGCGTTCAGCTGGGCCGCGACGCGGTCGGCCTGGGCCGGGTCGCGCAGCTTGACCATCAGCGGTCCGACGCGCGGGCCGGTGTCGGCCTGGCCGAGCATCCGCAGCGTATCGCGCGACATCACGATGTTGGCCTGCATCATGTTGGGATAGCCACGCGTGATGCCGACAACGGTGACCGTCTGGCCATTGTACAGCGCCCTGTCCCCGAGCCGGACGCCCAGTTTGGTGACGGCCGTCTCGTCGATGGCGATCGTGTAGGGCTGGCGCAGGGCGTCGACCAGTTCCTGGGAATAGTCGGTCGGAATGGTCACCGCGCCCGGCGTGGTGTCGATGATGCTGGCCTGGACGAATTCCTGTTTCGGCGCGCGCTGCCGGGCGCGCTCGGCCTGCGACATGGTCGGGTCGACGTTCTTGACCGACTGGAACGAGCCACCGGCGCCGTCCAGCGGCTGGACCTCGACCACCTGCGGATTGCGGTAGGCCAGCGGAATGAAGCGGCGCGGCACGCCCGACGGTCCGCCCATCAGGCTGGTGGCCCCCGGCTGCATGATGATGATGTCGGCGCTGGAGCGCTCGATGGTGGCGGTGAAGCCCTTGCCGATGCCGATGAAGACACCGGTCATGGCGAGGACCAGCAGACCTGACAGCGCGAGCGCCATGACGGCCGCCATATAGCGGCGCCACTCAAACAGGAGAGTTGAAAGTGCAAGCGACATGGAAACGGCTGGACCCCTGACGTTGACCGCTATCTGACGATGCAAGGCAGCGGGGCCAAGTTAAATCGGGGTAAGGCGATCACGGTTACCCTTGCGCACGCCCCGCCGTGGCGCGATGGACGGACTTCGTTCATCGTGTCTATGCAGATAGCAACGCCCGGCGACGTCCGCCGGCTCCTGGGAGATTTCGCAGAATGCTGCTTCGTTCGCTCCGCTCCGCCGTGTCGGCGACCGCCTCGATCGCCGCCGTCGCCGGCGTGCTGGCCCTGATGGCCACGCCCTCCACCGCCCGCGCCGACGAAGGCATGTGGACGTTCGACAACTTCCCCATCCAGACGGTGAACGACAAATACGGCACCCGGATCGACCAAGCGTGGCTGGACCGGGTCCGCAACGCCGCTGTCCGTATCCAAGGCTGCTCGGCCTCGTTCGTGTCGGATCAGGGCCTGATCCTGACCAACTGGCACTGCGTTGTCGGCTGCGCCCAGGAGCTGTCCTCGCCCGAGCAGGACTATGTGAAGAACGGCTTCCTGACCGCCAACCGCGAAGAGGAAAAGCGTTGCCCGGGCCAGACCGCTGAAGTGCTGGTCGACATCGTCGATGTGACCGACCGGGTGCTGGCCGCCGGCACCGGGCTGGAAGGCGCCGCCTTCAACGCCGCCCGCACCGCCGAGACCAACGCCATCCAGACCGAGGCCTGCGCCGGCGATCCCAAGTTCAATTGCCAGGTGATCAGCTTCTACCGCGGCGGCCGCTACGCGATGTACAAATTCCGCCGCTATGACGACGTGCGGCTGGTCTTCGCCCCCGAGAACCAGGCCGCCTTCTTCGGTGGGGACCCCGACAATTTCAACTTCCCGCGCTACGCCCTCGATGCCGGCTTCCTGCGCGCCTATGAGGACGGCCGTCCGGTCGAAAGCCCGGGCTTCCTGCGCTGGAACCCGAACGCTCCGGCCGAGGGCGACCCCGTCTTCGTGGCCGGCAACCCCGGCTCGACCTCGCGCCTGCTGACCATGAGCCAGCTGGAGCGTCTGCGCGACCAGCAGCTGCCGCTGACCCTGATCCAGAGCTCGGAACTGCGCGGCCGCCTGCTGGAGTATTCGCTGACCGGCGACGAGGCCAAGCGCACCTCCTTCGACCCGATCTTCGGCCTCGAGAACAGCTTCAAGGCCCAGTATGGCCAGCATCAGGCGCTGCTCGATCCGGCGTTCCTCGGTGCCCGGCGCGACGCCGAGACCGAGCTGCGCGCGGGCGTGGCGGCCGATCCGGCCCTCGTCGCGCGCATCGGCGATCCGTGGACCGATCTGGAGCAGATCCAGGGGACGGCGCGGGAACTCTACCTGCCCTTCCGCCAGCTGGAACAGTCGGCGGGCGGTGGCTCGACCCTGTACCAGATGGCGCGGGCCCTGGTGCGCGCGTCGAAGAATACGGCGATGACCGAGGCTCAGCGCGCCCGGATGGCCGCCGCCGTGGGTGCCGAGACGCCGATCTCGATGGAGATGGAAGAGATCCGTCTCCGCTACTGGCTGTCCAAGACCCGTGAATATCTGACGGTCGACCATCCCGATGTGAAGACGCTGCTGGGCCGTGAAAGCCCGGAAGCCCTGGCCGACCGGCTGATCTCGACGACCCGGATGGGCGACGCCGCCTTCCGCGCCCAGGCCGCGGCGATGAGCACGGAAGAGATGGCGGCGGCCGATCCGCTGCTGGCCTTCATCATCGCCAATGACGCCGCCGCCTCGGCGATCGGCGCGCGCTGGGCCGCCGAGGTCAACGCCCCGACCGCCCGCGCGGCCGAAAAGGTCGCCCAGGCCCGGTTCGCGGTCTACGGCACCAACCAGTATCCGGACGCCACCTTCTCGCTGCGCCTGTCGTACGGCCGGGTCGAGGGCTGGAGCTATCGCGGCGTCACCGTGCCGGCCTTCACCTATATGGGCGGCCTGTACGAGCGGGCGACGGGCGCCGAGCCGTTCAACGCGGCCCAGGCCTTCATCGACAACCGTAGCCGGGTGAACATGGACACCGTCTATGACTTCTCCTCGACCAACGACATCATCGGCGGCAACTCGGGTTCGCCCGTGATCAACGCCGCCGGCGAAGTCATCGGCGCGGCCTTCGACGGCAACATCCACTCGCTGGGCGGGGCCTATGGCTATGACGGCACCCTGAACCGGACGGTGTCGGTGTCGACGGCGGCCATCACGGAAGCCCTGCGCAACATCTACCCGAGCCCGCACCTGCTGGAAGAGCTGGGGGTTCGGTAGTCTGTCTCCTCCCTGTTGGCGAAGCCAACGGGGAGGGCGACCACGAAGTGGTGGAGGGGCTGGTTCCCCATCCCAGCTTCGTGCGTTAGCCTGAAATCCTGATCTAACCGGAGGGGTCAGCGCGCGAGCGTCGACCCCTCCACCACTTCGTGGTCCCCCTCCCCATCGCGGGCGATGGGGAGGAGACAAGAACATGCGCCTCACCCCCGCCCTCGCCGCCGCCCTTCTGACCCTCGCCGCCGGTTCCGCCGCGCGCGCCGAGGAAGGGATGTGGACGTTCGACAACTTCCCCATCGCCCGGGCCAACGCCACCCTCGGGACCAACATCGACCAGGCTTGGCTGGACCGGGTGCGGCTGAGTTCGGTCAAGTTCGGCGGCTGTTCGGCGGGCGTCGTCTCGGCCGAGGGGCTGGTGATGACCAACAACCACTGCGTCGCCACCTGTGTGGCCAATCTGTCGACCCAGGCGGTCAACTACGCCGAGACCGGCTTCACCCCGCGCACCCGCGAGGAAGAGCGCAAATGCCCGGGCGGGACGGCGGAAATCCTGACCGACATCACGGACGTGACCGAGCGGATGCATGCGGCCGGCGCGGGGCTGGAAGGCCAGGCCTTCACCCGGGCGCGCGACGCCGAGGCGGGCCGGATCGAGCAGGAAGCCTGCGGCGGCGATGCGACCAAACGCTGTCAGGTCGTGAGCCTGTACCGCGGCGGTCAGTTCAAACTCTACACCTACAAGAAATACAGCGACGTCCGGCTGGCCTTCGCGCCCGAGGACCGGGCGGCGACCTTCGGCGGCGATCTGGACAATTTCAGCTTCCCCCGCTTCGCCATCGATGCGGCCTTCATCCGGCTGTACGAGAACGATGCGCCGGCAGCGACGCCGACCCATTTCGTCTGGAACGCCTCGCAGCCGGTCGAGGGCACGCCGGTGTTCGTGACGGGCAGCCCGGGCGCGACCCAGCGTCTGCTGACCCAGGACCAGCTGTTCACCATCCGCGACGTGGTCCTGCCGATGGACCAGCTGCTGGCCAGTGAACTGCGCGGGCGACTGATCCGCTATGCCGCGGAAAGCGAGACGCGCGCCTTCGAAGCGATGGATCCGATCGTCGGGCTCGAAAACACCTACAAGCGCGGCCTCGGCCGGATGCGGGCCCTGACCGATCCCGGCTTCATGGCCATGAAGGCCGAACAGGAAACCGACTTCCGCGCCCGCGCCGAAGCCGGGGCCGGCGACGCCAATCCGTGGACGACGCTGAGCGCCGCCCAGCCGATCGTCCGCGATCTTTACCCCGCCATGGCCCTGCTGGAGGGCGGCACGGGCATGGGGACCACGCCGGTCGCGGGCGGGTCGCAGCTGTTCAGCTGGGCCCGGACGCTGGTGCGCGGCGCGCAGGAGCGGGCGAAACCGTCAGCCGAACGCCTGCCGGAATACGCCGACAGCCGCCTGTCCGGCGTGCAGTCCGGCCTGTTCGCCGAGCGGCCGGTCTATCCGGGCCTCGAGCAGGTGCGGATGGAATGGTGGCTGTCCAAGACCCGCGAATGGCTGACCGTCGACGATCCCCGCGTGCGCGGCCTGCTGGGGCGCGAGTCGCCCGAGCAGCTGTCGGCCCGCCTGATCGAGGGCACGACCCTGGCCGATCCGGCCGTGCGCCGCGCCCTGTGGGAAGGCGGCCTCGCCGCCGTCGAGGCCTCGCAGGACCCGCTGATCCAGTATCTGCTGTCGATCCAGGACGAGACCCGCGCCATCCGCTCGGAGTGGGAGGAGAAGGTCCAGGCCCCGACCGACCGCGCCTCGGAACGCCTGTCGACCCTGCGCTTCCAGGCCTATGGCGACAGCGTCTATCCGGACGCGACCGGCACGCTGCGGCTGACCTACGGCAAGATCGAGGGTTCGGACGTGCCCGGCCAGCGCTGGGGTCCCTTCACCACCTTCGACGGCCTGTGGGACAGGGCGACGGGCGCCCCGCCCTTCGACGTTGCGCCGCGGCTGCTGGCTGCCCGCGAGCGGATCGACGGCGACACGGTGATGAACATGACCCTGTCCTCCGACACCATCGGCGGCTCGTCGGGCTCGCCCGTCGTCAACGCCGCCGGCGAGATTCTGGGTGCCAATTTCGACTCCACCGTCCTGACCCAGCGCAACGCCTATGGCTATGATCGCAACGTCAACCGCTCGGTGATCGTGACCACCGGCGCAGTGACGACGGCGCTACGGGATGTGTACGGGATGGACGGGTTGGTGGCGGAGCTGGGGGTTCGGTGAGGGGAACAGGGATGAGGGATGAGGGATGAGGTTTTCCGAACCTGCTCCTCATCCCTAATCCCCCGTCCCTCATCCCTTCCCTAGATCTGGCTCATCTTCTGCTGCGCCTTGGCGAAATACTGCCAGCCGGTCCAGACGGTGACGATGGCGGCGATCCAGATCAGGACGTAGGCGAAGGTCTGGAAATGCGGCTGCCATTCGAGCGGCAGGCCGAAGCCGTCCCACAGCAGGACCAGTTGCAGGGCGCCCAGGGCGACCATCTGCAGGACGGTCTTCCACTTGGCCAGCAGGGTGACCGGCAGTTTGACCTTGCCGGCGACGGTCTCGCGCAGGGCCGACACGGCGAACTCACGGAACAGGATCAGGCCGCAGGGAATGGCGATCTGCGGCAGGGCACCCCAGGCCAGGACGCCGAGGATGGCGCCGGTGATCAGCACCTTGTCGGCGATCGGATCGAGGATGGCGCCCCAGCGGGTCGTGGAGTGCCAGCGCCGGGCGAGGAAGCCGTCGACCCAGTCGGTCGAGGCGGCCACCACGAAGATGACGAAGGCCGTGCGCCCGAAGCGGAACTGGTCATCCGGGCTCAGATAGTCGGACATGAAGGGAATGCCCTGCGGCGCCGCCCCCGCCAGGATCAGGAACATGATCACCCCGGCGATCAGCCGCAGGCCGGTCAGGATGTTCGGGATGGGATTGGCGTGGGGATTGGGTGTCATGGGGCGCTCCGATACCTCAAACGCGATCTGCCACGCTTCGCTCCATGAAGCGAGACTTCGGACCGGCCTCTAGTCTGTGAGCGAGACGAAGGTGTCATCCCGCAGGGAGCGCAGGACGCCGTCGGCGATGCCGAAATGCACGCCGCTGAGCGCCAGGGTGCCCGCCGCCTCGCGCTCGGCGATCCACGGGAAGGTTCGCAGATTCTCCAGCGACAGACGGACCACCGCCTCCTCGGCCGCCCGCTCCGCCTCCTCCGGCGGGCAGGCCTCGCAGACGCGGCGCACCACCGGCGCGCCCTGGGCGACCCAGGGCGCGACGAAGTCCTGGCAGTTGTCGGGCGCACCATAGCGCATGGCGTTGACCCCGCCGCAGTGGGCGTGGCCCATGACCATGATGCGCGAGACGCCCAGCACCTTGACCCCGAACTCCAGCGCCGCGGACACGCCGTGCAGCTGGCCGTCGGGCTCGTAGGGCGGCACCAGGTTGGCAACGTTGCGGACCACGAACAGTTGGCCCGGCGCGGTATCGAAGATCAGCGCGGGGTCGGCGCGACTGTCGGAACAGGCGACCACGAGGGTGTGCGGCTTCTGGCCTTTCGAGGCCAGCGCCTCGTATTCGGCCCTGGCGGCGGGCCAGTGGTCCTCACGGAAACGGCGGTAGCCGGAGAGCAGGGCGTCGCGGGATTCGTCGGTCATGGGGTCGATATAGGCAATCCGGGCAAGCGGGGGGAGAGTAACATTGGGCCGCAAAGGGCAGCCGGGTTGTGGCTAGCGCCTGCGCGGTGCCCCTTCGACCAGAACCGCCTGCTGCCAGCGGCTGGGCGGCTTGTCGGTGCGGTGGATGCAACCCGCCCAGCAGCAGGGGCGCTTCTTGCCTTCCTGCATTTCCTCGATCGTCCGCTGGATGCGGCGCTGCCGGGTCGCGGGCTGTTTGGCGTCCTCGACCCAGCAGATGAATTCATTGCGGCCCAGCGGCGTCAGCCCCTGCCACAGCGCTAGGACGTCCGGGTCGGACTGGATGGCGGATCGAAGGTCGTCGCCGGCGTCGTGGACGACGCCCTGTGCAAACCCGGTCATGCGGCCTCCCTTCCCGAGCCCCTACCCTAACCCCGCCCCTCCGGGTGGAAGAAGCCGTAAATCCGCTCCGCCAGCGGCTGGTTGATCCCCTCGACCTTGACCAGATCGACCACCGCGGCGCGACCGACGCCCTTGGCCGAGCCGAAGGCGTGCAGCAGGGCCTTCTTGCGGCCGGGACCGACGCCCTCGATCTCGTCGAGCGGGTTCTTCTTGATGTCCATCGAGCGGCGGGTGCGGTGGGCTCCGTTGGCGAACCGGTGCGCCTCGTCGCGCAGGCGCTGGATGTAGTAGAGGGCCGGCGACTTCAGCGGCATCATGAAGGGCGGCTTGCCCGGCATGAAGAAATGCTCCTTGCCGGCGTCGCGGTCCGGGCCCTTGGCCACGCCGACCGCCAGGATGTCGTCCAGACCCAGGTCGGCGAGAACGGCCAGGACTTCGGCCAGCTGGCCCGCGCCGCCATCGATCAGCAGCAGGTCGGGGCGGACCACCTCTTCCCCCGCGTCCTCGTCCTTCACGAGCCGGCCGAAGCGGCGGCGCATGACCTCGCGCATCATGCCGTAGTCGTCGCCGGGGGTCAGGTCTTCGCCCCGGATGTTGAACTTGCGGTACTGCGACTTCTGGAAGCCCTCGGGCCCGGCCACGACCATGCCGCCGACCGCATTGGTCCCCTGGATGTGGGCATTGTCGTAGATCTCGATCCGCTCGGGCCGGCTGTCGAGACCGAAGGCCTCGCAGACCTCGTCGAGGATTTTGCCCTGGGCAGACCCTTCCGCCATCTTGCGGCCCAGCGCCTCGCGGGCGTTGGTCAGGGCGTGGTCGACGAGGCCCAGCTTGTCGCCGCGCATCGGGCGGGCGATCTCGACCTTGCCTCTCTTCGATTCATTGGCGGCCTTCATCGAGAAGGCCTCCTCCAGCAGCTCCAGCTCATGCGGCCGGACGTTGGACAGGATCAGGCGCGGGATCGGCTTGTCCTCGTAGAACTGGCCGAGGAAGGCGGCGAGGATTTCGGGATCTGTGTCGGCCCGGTCGACGCGCGGGAAATAGGCCCGGCCGCCCCAGTTCTGGCCGCCGCGATAGAAGAAGACCTGGACGCAGGCCTGTCCGCCTTCAGAGAACAGGGCGAAGACGTCGGCCTCGGCGACGCCGTCGGCGCTGACGGAATTCTCCATCGAAATGGCCGACAGGGCGCGGATGCGGTCGCGGACGCGGGCGGCCTGTTCATAGTCCATGGCCTCGGCGGCGGCGCTCATCTCGTCGGACAGGCGGGCGATCACGGCGCGCGACTTGCCCTTCAGGAAGGCCGAGGCCTCGTCGACCAGGCCGGCGTAGTCCTCGAGCGAGATCAGGCCGGTGCAGGGGGCCGAGCAGCGCTTGATCTGATGCAGCATGCACGGCCGGGTGCGGGTCTCGTAGACGCTGTCCGAACAGGAGCGCAGCAGGAAGGCCTTCTGCAGGGTGTTCAGGGTCCGGTTCACCGCCCAGGTCGAGGCAAAGGGCCCGAAATAGTCGCCGGGCGTGGTGTGGGCCCCGCGGTGCTTGCGGACCTGGGGCGCGCGGTGGTCCTTGCGGATCATCAGTTCGGCGAACGACTTGTCGTCGCGGAGCACGACGTTGAAGCGCGGCTTCAGCTGTTTGATGAAGCTGGATTCGAGCAGCAGGGCCTCGGTCTCGGAGGCGGTGATGACCAGCTCCATCGAGCGGGTCAGGGAGACCATCAGGCCGATGCGCTGGGTGTGGAACCGGCCCTGCGCATACTGGAGGATGCGCTTCTTGATCGACTTCGCCTTGCCGACATAGAGGCAGGTCCCGTCCTCGCCATACATGCGGTAGACGCCCGGCTTGTCGGGGGCCCGGCGGGCCTCGTCGCGGATCAGGTCGGCGGCCTTCAGGGCACCGGCTTCGGTCTCGCTTTCAGGAATCGGGGCCTCGGTCATCGGGACCGATATAGAGGCCCCCCGCCGCTTTCGCGATGCGCGATCAGGCTCCGGCGGCGATCCGGCTGCGCGCGTCCAGCAGCAGGAAGACGCAGATGGCCAGCAGACCGATGTCCTTGGCGAGGAACTGGCCCGTCGAGCCTAGGGCGGGGAAGGCGTAGCCGGGCTCGACGATGGGCACGCCGAGGGCGAAGCTGAGCGTCACGACGAAGGTCGCCACGCCCATCAGGGCCCCGACCAGCCCCAGCCGCGGGAAGCGGCCGCCCAGCGCGATCAGGACGCCGGCGGTCAGTTCCAGCACGCCGATCACAATCGAGGCGCCGGCCACGCCGACCAGCGGGTACAGCCAGCCGAACAGCCAGTAGTCGCGGGCGATCCCGGCCACGCCTTCGGCCTCGTAGGGCAGGAATTTCATATAGCCGAAGACGAGGAAGATCAGGACGATGCCCAGCCGCAGGGCGGCGCGGCCATCCAGGGTAGCCAGGCGAGCGGCGGCAGTCGGTTTCATGGGCGGGCTCCGGGGTTCAACGCCCATTCGCTCGCCGGAGGCCGGAGGTTACAGACTCTAGAAGCGACGGACCATCAGCACGCCGGCCAGAACCAGGGCGATGCCGGCGATCCGGCCGAGGCTGATCGGATGCTGCGGCGCGCCGAAGGCTCCGAAATGGTCGAGGATGAGCCCGACCAGCAGCTGGCCGGCGACCATCAGGGTGATGGTCAGGGCGACGCCGAGGCGCGGCACGCCCCAGGCCGCGGCCACCACGAAGATCGCGCCATAGAGGCCGCCGATCCAGGCATACCAGGGCAGGCCCCGCGCCGCCGCCACGTCGGGCTTGGCCTGCAGGATCATGGCGAGGATGCCTAGCGCCGCCGTGCCGATGGCGAAGGAGACGAAGGCGGCGTTCACCGGCGAGCCGACGGCGCCCATCATCTTGGCGTTGGTCGGGGCCTGGAGGGCGGTCGCGCCCCCCGCGAGGACGACGGCGATCATGGCGAAGAGGTTGGGGTTCATCGGGTCTGGCTACCAGCTTGTCGCGATGTCCGCACCGCCGAAAATCTCCCCCAGCCGGTCCCGCGTCGCGCGGTGCGTGTCCTCCGGCAGGGCCGCCGGGTCGAACCAGCCGATGTCGGCGATCTCGCCGTGGCTGGTGCGGTCGGTCATCGAGAAGCGGGCGATGCGGTAGACCAGCACATGGTCGCCGCGGAAGAAGCGTTCGTTGGCATGGACGCTGATCAGGGTCGGGCGACCTTCGACGATGAGGCCGGCCTCCTCGCGCAGCTCGCGGACCAGGGCATCCTCGCAGGTCTGGCCGCGCTCGACGCCGCCGCCGGGCAGCCACCAGCCGTGCAGATAGGTGTGTTTGACCAGCAGGACGCGGCCCTCGCCATCCACCGCCACGCCGCGCACGCCCAGGGTCATCCCGCGGCTGATCCGCGACCAGGCGAAGAACAGGGGGCGGGTGAAGGGCTCGATCCGGGTGCGCCATGTCGTCATGGGGCGACGATAGGCCGTCATGCGTTCTTGAACAGCCGGGCGCGGGGCTTTATTGCGGGCGCGCTAAAGGAGCGTTTCCATGCTGGCCCTCTACATCATCCTCGGCTTCGTCGCCGTTCTCGCCCTGATCAATTTCGTCGAGTTCGGCCGGGTTGACTGAGGCCCTCGCCCGCTCCGGTGAACGGCGGCGCGCCGCCCTGGTCACCGGCGGGGCGAAGCGCATCGGCCGGGCGATCTGTCTTGAGCTGGCCGCCGCCGGTTTCGACCTGGCGATCCACCATCGCGATTCGGGCGAGGACGCCGCGCGGCTGGCCGACGAGATTCGCGCCATGGGCCGCCGCGCCGTCTGCCTGTCGGCCGACCTCGCGGACGCGGAGGCGACCGGGGCCCTGATCGGCCGGGCCGTCGAGGCCCTCGGCCCCGTTGCGGTGCTGGTCAACAACGCCTCGGTGTTCGCCGACGACCGGCTGGACAGTCTGACCGGCGAGAGCTGGTCGTCGCACATGGACGTCAATCTGCGCGCGCCGGTGATGCTGGCCCAGGCCTTCGCGGCCCAGGCGCCGGACGGCTCGGCCATCATCAATATTCTGGATCAGCGGGTGCTGAAGCCCGATCCGCGCTTCTTCTCCTACGGCCTGTCCAAATCCGCCCTTTGGGTCGCGACCCGGACCATGGCCCAGGCGCTGGCGCCGCGTATCCGGGTCAATGGGGTCGGGCCCGGACCGACCCTGCCGTCAGTGCATCAGGCCGCGGGCGAGTTCGAGGCCGAGGCCCGGGCCACGCCGCTGCAACGCGCCGGCAGCCCGGAGGCCGTGGCCCAGGCCGTGCTCTGGCTGGTGGATGCCGGCCAGGTGACCGGCCAGATGATTGCCGTCGACGGGGGCCAGCACCTGGCGTGGCAGACCCCGGACATTGTGGAGTAGGCCTTGACCGTTTCCCCCCTGCCCTTCCCCGCCGCCCCGGTTTCTGGCGACGCGCCCCATCGCGAGGGCCTGACCGTGTTCGTGCGCGGCCTGCGGGTCGAGGCGGGCATCGGCGTGCACGACCACGAGCAGGGACGGCTGCAGCCGCTGATCATCGACGTGACGCTGACGCTGGCGCCCGCGCCGGTCGAGCGACTGGCGGACACCATCAACTATGAGACCGTGGCCCAGGCGGCCCGCGCCATCGTCGCCGAGGGGCATGTCGGACTGGTCGAGACCTTTGCCGAAAGACTGGCCGCGGCCTGCCTGGATGACGTGCGGGTGCGGCGCTGCACCGTGCGGATCGAAAAGCCCGGCGCGCTGGAGGCCGCCGCGGCCGCCGGCTGCGAGGTGGTGCTGGCGCGCTGATCGCTCGCCCTCGGCGGTTGCGCCGGACGCGAGGCGCGGTCATTACTTGGACCGGACTGAAGGATATCCGATGGCCGAACCCGGCGATCTTCCCCCCACGGACGCCCCCCTGGATGACCATGGGAACGACCATGACGACGACCTGATCGGTTTCGCCACCCCGGCGTCGCTGCTGGGCCGGCTGCGCGTTGAGCCGGAACCCGAGCCGGAACCTGAGCCCGAACCCGAGCCGGAACCGGAGCCCGAGGAAGACCTGGTCGAGGACGAGCCCCTCCCGCCGGAGACGGCACCGGTCGAGGCCGGTTCGGTCTTCGCAACCTCGCGCGAGTTCACGACCCGCCGGCACCGGCGCGACGAGGGGGCCGCCCTCCCCGGCGGCGGTCTGGGCCTGTACGCCGTCTACGCCCTGATCCTGTTCGCCGTGCCGACCATGGGCGTGTCGGCCGCGATCGGCCTGTTCGCCGTTACCGGACGGCCCGGGCCGGAGGACGATCTGTCGGCGTCACACTTCATCTACCAGCGCCGGACCCTGTGGGCCGCGGCGGTGGCGGCAGTGGCGGGGGTGATCCTGCTGGCCGCGCCGTTTGCGCTGGGCGTGCCGATTCTGTTCGGTCTGGCGCTCTGGATGGTGCTTCGCGGGGCCTGGGGCGTTTGGACCCTGAAGTCCGGCCGCGAAATCGCTGATCCGCGCGGCTGGTGGATCTGACGGAGACACCCCATGGCCGACGCCACACCCGACCGCCCGACGGAACCCCGCTTCGCACCGGGCCATGAATCCGAAGGCCGGCCGGCGGCGCTGATCGCCTGGGGCCTGTACATTCTGTCCCTGCCCAGCGCGAACCTGCTGGTCATTGTCGGCCTGATCGTCGCCTACGCCGGGCGCGGCGGTTCGGATGGCCTGTCACGCGCCCATATCGACGCCCAGATCGGCCTGTTCTGGTCTGTGTTCTGGTGGACCATCCTGCTGTGGATCGGCATCGGGGTCTGCACCGTCGCCTTCTTCGCCGCACCGGCCATGGGCCTGGTGCTGATCCCCGTCGCCTTGCTGCTGGGACTCAGCCTGCTGTTCCTGACGGTCTGGTTCACGATCAAGAGCATCATCGGCCTGTTCAACCTGCTCGGGGACCGGGCCCCCTGAGTGCATCAGGATGGCTGGCGAAAGCCGACTTTCACCGGTTTCCGGGGAACAGGTTCGCGGACTGCAGAGTTGGCTGGATGTCCGCTATCCGACACGGCCGAGGCCTCTAATGACCGATCTTCGCGACGTATTGACCGACCACCGGTTTGAGCAGGGATTCTCTGATCCCGAGGGCCAGTTGCGCACCGTCTTCGCCGACTATGCGGTGCAGGGGAACACGCGGGTGATCCTGCACGTCGAGGCTGATCCGGCCCTGCGCGGCACGGGCGCGGCGGGCCGGTTCATGCAGGCGCTCGCCGAGCATGCGCGGGCCGAGGGCCTGAAGCTGGCACCGCGCTGCAGCTACGCCGTCGCCTGGCTGAAGCGGCATCCGGAGTTTGACGACATCCGGACCTGACCGAAGGCCCGTGCTGGCGTTCAGCCTTGCGTTGTGGTGGACTGGACCCCTTGGGGGTTTGCGTCATGTACAGTCTGTTGAGGGCCGCTGCGGCGGCCACTGTGTTGCTGGCTGTGCCAGGCGTCGCCCAGGCGCAGGCCTGGGTCGACTGGGGCGAACGATCAGCGCGGGAATTGATCACCGCCGAGCATGGCGCCGTCACCGAGGTGACGGTGGGTACCAACGGCGAACTGCACATCTATGCGACGTTCGACGGCTGGTTGCACATGCTGCTCATCGGGACGGACTGCAACGGGCAGGGCACGAACCAGCGGTGCAAACGGCTGGGCTTCAACGCCCTGTTCGAGGTCGATGACGAGGCCCGCGCGCTGGTGCTGGAGCGCGAGATGATCCTCGCCTTCGTGGCGGACATGGCGGACGGGGAGGATCTGGTCCTCCACCGCGAGGTCGACCTGACGGGGGGCGTTCCGCTGGTCAACATCCGGGCGCAGCTGGATCGGTTCATCCGCACCTGTGAACAGGCCTCCGACCAGATCTGGCCAGCGGCGGACGGCAAGGGGCCGACCAAGCCGCGTTAGCCGCCCTCACCCCCGCCCTGGCCGCCGATGACCGGCTTGTCTGGCGGCGATTTGGGCAAGGCCGATGGAGCGCACAACCGTTCCCGCGCATTGTGTGAGGAACGACGCGGAGCCGCCCCATGCCCGACCTGGACCTGTCCTCCCTCAGCGCCGCCGCGGGGCCGATGCAGACCTGGGTGCTGCCGGCCATGCTGGGGCTCGTCCTCGCCTCGGCGACCGGGCTGCGCACCTTCCTGCCGCTGCTGATGCTGGCCCTGGCGGCGAAGTTCGAAATGTTCGGCGTGCGGCTGATCGACCAGATGGACTGGCTGGTCTCATGGCCGGCCATCGCGGCGTTGGCGACGGCGACCGTGGCGGAGTTCGCGGGCGACAAGGTGCCGGCCATCGACCACGGACTGAACGCCATCGGCTATGTGACCCGGCCGATCGCGGGCGCGGTGGCGGCGGGCAGCGTGTTCTGGAACGTCGACCCGTCGACGGCGGCCATCGCCGGCCTGATCGTCGGCGCCCCGGCGGCCCTGGCCTTCAATGCGGCCCAGACCGGGGTACGGGTCGGATCGACCGCGACCACCGGCGGGCTGGGCAATCCCTTGGTCTCCCTGGTCGAGGACGTGCTGGCCTTCCTGACCGTGATCGTGGCCTTCCTCGCCCCGATCATCATTCCGGTCGTGGTGATCGTGCTGATCGTGGTGGTGTTCCGGCTGGCGCGCGGGATCCGCTCCCGGCGCGAGGCGGCAGCCTAGAGCGACCGGCTGGCGATGGCCTTCAGGGTCTCGGCCTTCGACGGCAGGTCGGACGCCAGACGGCCGGCCAGTTCACGCGCGCCGACGGGATAGGCGTCGCCGCCCTCAGCGATCTCTCGCGCCATGGCGGCGGACTGCAGCAACAGCTTCTCCAGCGCCTCGACCTGTTCGACGGCGAGGGCGCGCGCTTCCATCTGCAGACGCTTGACCCGGTCGGCGGTGGTCACGGGCGTGCGCATCAGGTTGTAGATTTCGGCCTCGGCCGAGACGAGGCGCAGGTCGGGTTTGGCGGGCTGGCGCTTGGGCATGGCGAAGGTTTCTCCTCGCCTGACAATGCGAAGCGGAGCCGCGCCGTTCCCCTGAAGACCGGCGCGTGCGCGGGTTCTCGCAGCGGTGTGGCCGCTGAATCACAGATGCGGGATCAGGCCGCTTCGCCGCGCTGTTCCAGCCGCGCCTCGGCCTCGCGGACGGCGTCCACGGCCCGGTCGACGACGTCCAGACCCGCGCCGGCCGGGATGGACTCGACCGTCAGGATGCGGCGGAAAGCCCGGGCGCCGGGGCGGCCGTGCATCAGGCCGAGCATGTGCCGGGTCATGGCCGGCAGAAGCACGCCCTCCTCCAGCCGCGCGGCCAGATAGGGGCGGTAGCGATCGATGGCCGCATAGGCGTCCACGTCCGGCGTCGCGGCCCCGTACAGACGGCGGTCGGCCTGACCGAGTATGGCCGGCTCATGATAGGCGGCCCGGCCCATCATGACGCCGTCCAGCGACACCCCGTCGCTGACGTCGAGATGGGCCTCGGCCTCGTCCAGCGAGGTGATGCCGCCGTTGATCGAGATCGAAAGATGGGGCCGCTCGCGCTTCAGACGCCGCACCAGCGCGTAGTCGAGCGGCGGCACGTCGCGGTTCTCTTTCGGCGACAATCCCTTCAACCAGGCCATGCGGGCGTGGACGATGAAGACCTCGATCCCGACGGCGGCGCAGGCGTCGACGGTGGCGAAGAGCGAGACCTGCGGGTCCTGGTCGTCGACGCCGATGCGGCATTTGACGGTGGCGGGCACGGAGACCGCTTCCTTGATCGCGGCCATGCAGTCGGCGACCAGTTCCGGCTCGCGCATCAGACAGGCGCCGAACCGGCCCGACTGCACCCGGTCGGACGGGCAGCCGACGTTCAGATTGATCTCGTCATAGCCGAAGGCCTCGCCGATCCGCGCGGCCTCGGCCAGCTGGGCCGGGTCCGAGCCGCCCAGCTGCAGGGCCACGGGATGTTCGACGGCGTCGAAGCCAAGCAACCGCTGCTGGTCGCCGTGCAGCACCGCCGGAGCGGTCACCATCTCGGTATAGAGCAGGGCCTCGGCCGTCAGGGCGCGATGGAACGCCCGGCAATGCCGGTCGGTCCAGTCCATCATGGGCGCGATCGAGAGACGGCGGTTCATCGGGCGCGGGCTCTACACCAAAGACGGCCTCAAGGCGACCGGGTGCCCGTGATCTGGCGTCTCCGCCCGATGTTCCATAGGATTCCGGCATGATCCGGACGATCGCCATCTATGGGGCCGCCCTCGCGCTCGCCGCCGTGGGCCTGCAGTGGATCCAGTACCAGATGTGGGCCCGCTCGCATCCCGGCGACCTGTATCTGACGCTGATCGCGACGGCCTTCCTTGGGCTGGGTGTCTGGGTGGGAGCCCGACTGTTCCGGACCCCGGCCCGGGGTGCGCCATTCGAGCCCAACATCCTCGCCCGCGCCTCGCTGGGCATATCCAACCGGGAGTTCCAGGTGCTGGAACTGCTCGCGGCGGGCCGGTCGAACAAGGAGATCGCACGATCCCTGTCGGTCTCGCTGAATACGGTGAAGACCCATGTCTCGCGCCTGTTTGACAAGCTGGAGGCGACGCGGCGCACGCAAGCCATCCTCAGGGCCCGCGAACTGGGCCTGATCCCGTAGAAAATCGGGTGATCTGCGCAAAATCACCCTTATGGGCGATTGCAACGCCGACCCGGGGCGGGGCTTTCTGGCGCATCCAAACCCACAGGGGGAGCTGAACATGCTTCGCACCATTCTCACCTTCGGCGCGGCCGCGGGTCTCGTCGTCGCCCTGCCGATGTTCCTGATGCTGGCGATGAACCCCGACCCGGGGTCGATGTCCGGGTCGCATGTCACCGGCTATCTGCTCATGCTGGCGGCGCTCAGCCTGACCTTCGTCGGCGTGAAGCGCTACCGCGACCGGGTCCGGGGCGGCGTGATCAAATTTGTTCCGGCCCTCATGGTCGGACTGGGTATCAGCGCGGTGGCCTCAGTCATCTATGTGATCGGCTGGGAAATCACGCTCGCGGCCACGGATTTCGCATTCGCCGAAACCTATACCCGGGGTGCGATCGACGCCGCGCGCGAGAAGGGCGCGTCCGCCGCCGAGATCGAGCAGATCACCGTCCGGATGGCGGCGTTCCAGGAACAGTACGCCAACCCCTTCTTCCGCCTGCCGGTCACCTTCATCGAGATCTTTCCGGTCGGGGTTGTGATCTCGCTGATCTCGGCGGCCCTCCTGCGCAACAGCCGGTTCCTGCCCGCCCGCACGGCCTGAACCAGCAACAGAAAAACACCCCAACACCAGGGAGCAGTTCATGACCACGCCCATCGTGTTCTTCGATATCGCCGGGCCCGATGCCGCCGGTCAGGGCGCCTTCTATCGCACCGTTTTCGGCTGGGAGATCGCGGCCGACGGCCGTGTCACGGTCGACGTCGCCGGCGGCTCGCGCCTGTCGGGAACCCTGCGCGCCGATCCTGCAGACAAGGTGATTTATCTCGGCGTCGAGGACGTCGATCAGGCGCTGGCCCAGGTCGTGGCCAACGGCGGAACCGTCAACGCCCCGCGGTTTGCGGTGCCGGGCGTGGTGATCCTGGGCCTGTTCCAGGACCCGGCCGGCAACCGGATGGGACTGGTCGAGATGGAGGGTGGCAAGCCGAAGATTCCCTGATCTTCAGCAGACCGCGCGAGCCGCGCGCCGACCTCAGACCGCCGCCTTCCCGCGCTCGTCCTCGTCCTCCAGCACCTCCGCCGCCTCCTCATTGAGGGCCTGGCCCTCGCGGCGGGGTTTGACGTAGGGGGCGGGCTGGGGCGTGGCGATGTTGCCGCGCATCAGGGATCGTCCGGCCTGGAGCCCGCCGGAGAGCTGCAGGGTGAACCGCTCCTCGTCGCGACGGCGGACGTCCTCGATGGTCTCGCTCGCCTCCTCGTCGGAGAAGCCGAGGTCGATCAGCACCTGGTGGCCGAAGACCAGGGCGCTCTCGAAGGTCTCGCGCAGCTGATACTCCACCCCGGCCTCGACCAGACGCATGGAGTGGCCGCGATCAAAGGCACGGACGAACAGCTTGGTCAGGGGGAATTCGGCCTTGACCAGTTCGACGATGCGGTCGGCCACCTCCGGCTTGTCGACGCAGACGAGGATGGTCTCGGCACCCTCGGCTCCGGAAGCACGCAGCACATCAAGGCGCGAGCCGTCGCCATAGAAGACCTTGAACCCGAAATTGCCGGCGGCCTGGATCATCTCGACGTCAGTGTCGATGATCGAGACGTCGACGTCGCGAGCCAGCAGCGGCTGGGACACGACCTGGGCGAAACGGCCGAAGCCGATGATCAGGACGCGTTCGCGCAGGTTGTCGGCGCGGTCCACGCCGTCCGCGTCCTCGGGCGAGATGTCCTCGTTCGGGCGCAGGCGGTCGGCGAGCATGACGCGGAGCGGGGTCAGGGCCATGGACAGGATGACCACGGCCGAGAGGATGGCGGCGGTGCGGGCGTCGAACAGGCCGGCGGCGAAGGCGGTGGAATAGAGGACGAAGGCGAACTCGCCGCCCTCGCCCATCAGGGCGGCGCGCAACAGGCCCTCGCCGTGCTTCTGGCGGATGCGGGCCACGGCGTAGACCGCGACCATCTTCGCGGACATGAAGGCGGCCAGCCCGCCCAGCACCCAGGCCCAGTCGGCGATGACCACGCGCAGGTCGAGCGACATGCCGACGCTGAGGAAGAACAGGCCGAGCAGCAGACCGCGGAAGGGTTCGACGTCGGCCTCGAGCTGGTGGCGGAAGGTCGATTCCGACAGCAGGACGCCGGCGAGGAAGGCGCCCATGGCCATCGACAGGCCACCGAGGTTCATGGCGTAGGCGGCTCCCAGCACCACGAACAGGGCGCCCATGGTCATCACCTCGCGGCCGCCGTAGCGGGCCAGAAGGCGGAAGAAGGGGTTCACGATCCAGCGGCCGGCGACATAGACCCCGGCCACGGCGGCGACGGCCAGGCCGATGGTCAGCCAGATCGGATAGCCGGTCTCGACCGAGGAGCCATAGGCACCCGCCAGCACCGCCACCAGCGCCAGCAGCGGCACGATGGCGAGGTCCTCGAACAGCAGGATGGAGACCACGCGCTGCCCCCCGGGTTCGACGTTCTCGTTCCGCTCCTGCAGCAGCTGCATGACGATGGCGGTCGACGACAGGGCGAAGCCGAAGCCGGCGATCAGGGCGGCGTACCAGGCCAGCCCCGCCGCCATCGCGATGCCGGTCAGCAGCAGGGCGCAGGCGATCACCTGCACGGCCCCGAGGCCGAAGATCTCCTTGCGCAGGCTCCACAGCCGGGCGGGCCGCATCTCAAGGCCGATGATGAACAGGAACATGACGACGCCGAACTCGGCCACGTGCAGCACGGACTGGGGGTCACGCACCACGCCGAGCGCGGAGGGCCCGATCAGCAGGCCGGCGGCCAGATAGCCGAGCACGGCGCCGAGGCCGAAGCGGCGGAACAGGGTGGCGGCGACGACCATGGCCGCCAGCAGCGCCACCGCGTGGCCCAGTCCCATGCTGGTCGTCTCGTGCATCTCGCGTCCCCTGCGGCGTCGCTGGATAGTGGGGGGAGATGCGTCGATGCGCCACCCCGGGCCCCGTGATCCGCCGTCAGACTTCGTCAGAACCGCGCGCCACAGTTTCGCCCGAGGCCGGGCGGCCTCATGGGGGTCACACAACCAAGGGGAGACGCGCGATGTCGAAACGTCCGTTAAAACAGACCCTCGTCGGGCTGGTCAGCCTGGCCCTGGCCGCGCCGATGGCCCCCCTGCCGGTGATGGCCCAGGAGGGCCGGCCGATCGATCCCGACAAGCCTTCGGACGGCGTCGTCTCCCCCGCCGCCTGTCAGGTGTTCGGCTTTACCCTGCCGGAGGACCGGGCCGCGACGACCTATGCCGCGCGCAGCGGAGCCGTGCCGATGTATGCGCCGCCGCGGCCTCCGGTCATCTCTACGAACCCGGCGGGACAAGGCACGGTCGATGGGGTCGTGGTCACAGGCTCACGCGTGACACGGGAAGCCGCCGACTATCTTGCGAACGCGCCCGCCCTTTCCAACTCCCGGGTGCCCGGCACGCCGGTGACGCTCGTCGCGCCCGATACCGAACGCTATCCCGACGCCACGCCCAACCCGGTGCGCCGCGTCGCCGACGAGCCGGTCTCGACCTTCTCGATCGACGTGGACACGGCCAGCTATTCCAATGTCCGGCGCTTCATCGACGAGGGCCGCGCCCCGCCGGCGGACTCGGTCCGGGTCGAGGAACTGATCAACTATTTCGACTATGGTTATGACCGGCCGACCTCGGCGAGCCAGCCGTTCGCCATCACCACGGCGGTGACCGAATCGCCGTGGGCACCGGGGCGGCAGATCGTCCATGTCGCCCTGCAGGGCTATGAACTGCCCGAGGCCGAGCGCCGGCCGCTGAACCTGACCTTCCTGGTCGACGTCTCCGGCTCGATGAGCAGCCCGGACAAGCTGGCCCTGGCGCAGAAGTCGATGAACCTGATCATCGACCGGCTGCGGCCGCAGGACACGGCGGCGGTGACCTTCTACGCCGAGGGAGCGGGCACGCGGCTGGCCCCGACACCGGGCGACCAGAAGCTGAAGCTGCGCTGCGCCGTGGCCAGTCTGTACGCCTCGGGCGGCACGGCCGGGGCGACCGGCATGACCAATGCCTATGACCAGGCCCAGGCCAATTTCGCCCGCGACCGGGTCAACCGGATCCTGATGTTCACCGACGGCGACTTCAACGTCGGCGTCACCGACAACCTGCGCCTCGAGGACTATGTCGAGGCCAGGCGGGAAACCGGCATCTATCTGTCGGTCTATGGCTTCGGGCGCGGCAACTACCAGGACGCGCGGATGCAGACCATCGCCCAGGCCGGCAACGGGACGGCGGCCTATGTCGACGACCTGAACGAAGCGCGCCGGCTGTTCGGTCCGGCGTTTGACCGGGGGGCCTTCCCCATCGCCGACGACGTCAAGATCCAGGTCGAGTTCAACCCGGCGCGGGTCAGCGAATACCGGCTGATCGGCTATGAGACCCGGCTGCTCAACGAGGCCGATTTCAACAACGACCGCGTCGACGCCGGAGAGGTCGGATCGGGTGCCTCGGTGACGGCGCTGTACGAGATCACCCCGGTCGGCGGCCCCAGCCAGATGGGCGAGCGGCGCTATCCCGAGAACCGCAACAGCCTCGGCGTCGGCGGCGGCGATCCGGACGGCGAGGTCGGCTTCGTGCAGGTCCGCTTCAAACTGCCGGGCGAGCGGGACTCGCGCCTGATGCAACGGGTGCTGGCGAATGCGCCCAACCCGGGTGCCGCGCGGGCGCAGCCGCCGGAAAGCACCCGCTGGGCCATCGCCGTGGCCGCCTTCGGCCAGCGGCTGCGCGGCGACCCCTGGCTCGGCGACGGCTTCGACTGGGACGCCGTGCTGCAGCAGGCGCAGGGCGCGCGCGGCGAGGACCCTTACGGTGAACGCGCCGAGTTCGTGCAGATGGTCCGGGCGGCCCAGGGGTTGCCGGCGCGGGCAGTGCCGTAGGGGTTTGATGCAGTCCTTGTCATCCCCGACGCTGCAAAGCGGAGCGCCGGGGTGACAAGGCCGCGCAGTTTGCGGTGAGCGGTTTTCGGACCCGGTTGAGCAGCCCCTCTCCCAATGGGATGGGGATGCCGCCATGATGCCCCCTGTGACTGACACCCTCTCCCCGAAGACCGCCCGCCGCATCGCCCTGGCCGCCCAGGGCTTCGGGCGCGCGCAGCCCGCCGCCCCCGGCCGCAGCCATGTTCGCGACGTCGCCCGACGGCTGGGCGTGATCCAGATCGACAGCGTCAACGTCGTCGCCCGCACCCACTATCTGCCGGGCTTTTCGCGGCTGGGGGACTATCCGCGCGAGGCGCTGGAGACCGAGGCCTGGGGGACGCGGCGGGGGCTGTTCGAATACTGGGGGCATGAGGCGTCCTTGCTGCCGCTGGAGCTGCAGCCGCTGCTGCGCTGGCGGATGGAGCGGGCGAAGGACGGGGCCATGTGGACCGGCCTGTCCCGCTTCGGGCGCGAGAAGGCCGACTATATCGAAGGGGTGCTGGCCGAGATCGAACGGCGCGGACCGGTGACCGGCGGCGACTTCGCGACCGGCCCGCGCGGCGCGCCCGGCTGGTGGTCATGGTCGGACGGCAAGCGGGCGCTGGAGTGGCTGTTCTGGGCCGGGATGATCACGACGAAGACGCGGAACGGTTTCGAGCGCGTCTATGACCTGACCGAACGCGCCCTGCCCGCCCGGATCGTCGACCTGCCGACGCCGACCGAGGCAGACGCCCAGCGCGAACTGGTCCGCATCTCGGCGCGGGCCATGGGCGTGGCGACGGCGGCGGACCTGCGCGACTATTTCCGCCTGCCACTGGCCGATGCGCGGGACCGGGTCGCGGAGCTGGTCGAGGCCGGCGAGCTGACGCCGGTCGCGGTCAAGGGCTGGCGGCAGCCGGCGTATCTGGCGGCGGGCGCGAAGACGCCGCGCAAGGTGACGGGCTCCGCACTGCTGTCGCCGTTCGACAATCTGATCTGGACCCGCGACCGCACCGAGCGGCTGTTTGGGGTCAAGGTGCGGCTGGAGATCTACACCCCCGCCCACAAGCGGGCGCACGGCTACTATGTCCTGCCCTTCCTCGAGGACGAGGTAATCACGGCGCGGGTCGATCTGAAGTCCGACCGCAAGGCGGGCGTTCTGCTGGTGCAGGCGGCCTGGCGCGAGCCGGACGCGACGGCGGAAACCGCCGCACGGCTGGCGGCGGAGCTGCGGCGGATGGCGGGGTGGCTGGGGCTGACGGACGTCGAAGTGGTCGGGAAGGGCGATCTGGCGGGCGCGCTGGAGGGAGCGCTGGGAGGGATGAGGGATGAGGGATGAGGGGTAGATTGTTGGGGTGGGCCCTGAACCGATTGCGAACAGTCAGGTCGCCTTTGCACTCAGCCACCTAATCCCTCATCCCTCATCCCTCACACGTCGAACTTCACCCCCTGCGCCAGCGGCAGGTCCCGGCTGAAATTCACCGTCTGGGTCTGGCGGCGCATATAGGCCTTCCAGGCGTCCGAGCCGGATTCGCGACCGCCGCCGGTGTCCTTTTCGCCGCCGAAGGCCCCGCCGATCTCGGCGCCGGAGGGACCGATGTTGACGTTGGCGATGCCGCAGTCGGAGCCCCAGGCGGAGAGGAAGGCCTCGGCCTCGCGGACGCTGTCAGTGAAGACGCAGGAGCTCAGGCCCTGGGGCACGGCGTTCTGCATCGCGACCGCCTCGTCAAAGTCGGACCAGGTCAGGACATACAGGATGGGAGCGAAGGTCTCGTGTTGCACCACCGCGCTCTGGGTCGGCATGCGGACGATGGCGGGGCGGACGTAGACGCCGTCACGATCGACGCGGTCGCCGCCGACAACGATCTGGCCGCCCTGTTCAACGGCCTGTGCCAGCGCCGTGTCGAGGCCATGCGCCGAAGCCTCGTCGATCAGCGGGCCGATCAGGATGCCGTCTCCGCGCGGGTCGCCGACGGGGAGGGTTTGATAGGCCGCGGCCAGGCGGGCGACGAGGGCGTCGGCGATGCTCTCGTGCACCAGCAGGCGGCGCAGGGTGGTGCAGCGCTGGCCGGCGGTGCCGACGGCCGAGAAGGCGATGGCGCGGACGGCCATGTCGAGGTCGGCGCTGGGCGTGACGATCATGGCGTTGTTGCCGCCGAGCTCCAGCAGGCTGCGGCCGAGGCGGGCGGCGACGGTCTGGGCCACGGCCCGGCCCATGCGGGTGGAGCCGGTGGCGGAGACGAGCGGGATGCGGGCGTCGGCGGCCAGCGCCTCGCCGGCCTCGCGACCGCCGATGACCAGCTGGGACAGGCCTTCCGGGGCATCCGCAAAACGAGCGATGGCGCGGTCGAGGATGGCGTGGGTGGCCAGGGCGGTCAGGGGGGTCTTTTCCGACGGCTTCCAGATCACCGGGTCGCCGCAGACCAGGGCAAGGCAGGCGTTCCAGGCCCAGACCGCGACGGGGAAGTTGAAGGCCGAAATGACCAGCACGGGGCCAAGCGGCTGCCAGGTCTCGCGCATGTGGTGGCCGGGGCGTTCGGAGGCGATGGTGAGGCCGTAGATCTGGCGCGACAGGCCGACGGCGAAGTCGCAGATGTCGATCATCTCCTGCACCTCGCCGAGGCCCTCGGAGACGATCTTGCCGGCTTCGAGGGTGACGAGGCGGGCGAGGTCGTCCTTCGAGGCGCGCAGCTCCTCGCCCAGCAGGCGGACCAGTTCGCCGCGGCGCGGCGCGGGCAGACGTTTCCACTGATGGAAGGCGGCGACAGCGCGATCGGCGACGGTGCCGAGGTCAGGCGTCTCGGCCACGCGGCCGGCGACCGAGCCGTCGATGGGCGAGCGGGCCTCGAAGCCGTCGGAGCTCCAGACCGACGCGGGCACGCCCAGCCTTTGAAGAATTTCCTTCGCCTCGTTCGCCGCCGTCATCGTCGTTCTCCGTCGTGTGCCGGGCCGTTTAGCCTTCCCTGCGGCCGGGCGAAAGCGGAACCCGGCACAGGTCCGGGGGTTCTGGTCGCAACCCCAACCACCGGAGAGCCCGCCATGAAAGTTCGCGACGTGATGAGCAAGGACGTCCAGGTCGCCCGGCCCGGCGACAGCCTTCAGGAAGTCGCCGCACGCATGGCGGCCGGCGATTTCGGCTTCATGCCGGTGGCCGACGGCGACACCCTGATCGGCACGATCACCGACCGCGACATCGCCGTCCGCGCCGTGGCCGGCGGCGCCGCCTGCACCTCGCCCGTGGTCGAGTACATCTCGCGCGACCCGCACAGCGCCCGCGATGATGACGATCTGAAGAGCGTGCTGGACGCCATGGGCACGAAACAGATCCGCCGCCTGCCCGTGCTGGACAAGGACAACCGGCTGGTCGGGGTGGTGTCCCTTGGCGACCTGTCCACGCGGGTGAAGGAGAAATACGCCGGCGAGGCGCTGGAAGGCATTTCGCGCAGCTGACCCGGATGCGGGCGTTAAGGTCCGCTTCACCCTTTCGCCAAACCGGGTGTTCACACGGCCATGACAGGCTTGCGCTGAACACCGGAGAATCCGATGGCGCGTGCACAGTTCCAGAAGGGACAGAAGGTCTGGGTCGAATGCGTCGGCGCATGGGCCCAGATCGAGAAGGTCCAGCCCGTCTGGGCCAAGGGCTTCGAGGAACCCGTACGTGTCACCTATGACGTCGGACTGGGCCGCGAGTTTCTGGGCCATGAGCTGCTGCTGCCCAGCGACGACCCGGCCGCCAACGCCGGCGAGTCCTGGCGGTTGATGCGGGCGCGAAACAAGTGGCAGACCGCTGAGGACTGTCCTCACCACCCCTACCCCGGCACCTACCCGGTGGTGGTAACCGACAAGGCGGACTGGGGCGGCTGGCGGGTGCCCGGTGCGGAATACGACCGCGACCCGGACCAGATCGAGTTCCAGGCCCGGCTGATCGCCGCCGCCCCACGCCTGATGGCCCTGGCCGAACGTCTGACCGCCTCGGTCGATGAGGCACCGGACGACGCGCCGCCTGAACTGCTGATGCTGGCCCGCGAGGCGCGGACCGTGCTCAAGTCGGTCACCGACGTCTTGTCAGCTCCGCCGGACGGCGCCGCCGCCGCACCGCGGGAATCGCGGGCGGCCTGAAACACGGCGACGCGATAAAAGGTTGATGGTTTCTAACCAAGCCTCGACAGGAATCCGCGACGCAGCCTAGATTCGCCGTTCAACGTCGAATCCTTGGGGAGAGCGCCTTGCGGGGTGAGGAGCGCCGCGTAACAAGCGAGGGGCGGCGCACAACCGATCGTGATCGGGGACCGCCCGCCTGGATTCGCATCGCCATACTGGCGCTCGCCCTGGCGATCACGGCGCATGTCCTGCTGGTCGCGCGATCCCTGCAAGGTCCGGAGGCCGCGAGTCCGCTCAGCGGATTCAGCTGGAGCGACCTGTGGGTCCTCGGCCCGCCGATCGCCATCGGCCTGTTCACCCTCGCCCTCGTCCTGCACCTGCAAGGCCGCCAACAGGGCATCAGCCGGGCCTGGGCGGCGTCCGAGCGGCGTTTCCGCGGCGCGGTCGAAGCCGCCCGCTGCGGCGTCTGGGAATGGGATACGGAGACGGAACAGGTCACCGTCTCGGACTATATGGCCGAGCTGATGGGGCTGGATCGGAGCGGGGCCATACCGTCCGACGAGATCATGGCCCGGATCCATCCGCGTTATCATGATGCCGTGCAGCACGCCCTGCGCCAGGCCCAGACCTTCGGCGCGTTTGACGTCACCTTCCCGGTGGCCGACGCCCAGGGCAAGGCGCGCTGGATCGATGCCCGGGGTCAGGCCCGTGGCGACCGCGGCGAAGAAGGCTTCACCAGTGTCCTGGGCGTGGCGCTGGACACCACCGAGGCCCGCCGCGCAAAGGCCCAGGCCCAGGCCGCCGAAAGCCGGCTGCGCGACGGTATCGAGAGCGTGTCGGACGCCTTCGTGCTGTTCGACAAGAATGGCCGGCTGATCCTCTCGAACCAGGCTTTCCAGGACGCCTTTGCCTTCGAGCCCGGCGTCCTGCGGCGCGGCGTGTTCAAACAGGATCTCAACCAGATCGCTGCCCTCGCCATCAAGGCCGACCAGCCGGCCGCGGGCGGCCGAGCCGGCGCGCGGGAGATCGAGCTGCATGACGGGCGCTGGCTGCAGCTGATCGAGCGTTTCACCTCGGACGGTGGCTCGGTCGTGACGGCGGCCGACATCACCGCCATCAAGCAGAAGGAAGCCGAACGCCAGCGCGCCACCGAACGCCTGCACGTCACCATCACCGAGCTGGAAGACCGCGAGGAGAAGCTGTCGCTGCTGGCGCGCAAATACGAGGTCGCCATGACCCGCGCGGAGGCGGCCAACCAGGCCAAGTCCGAATTCCTGGCCAATATGAGCCACGAGCTGCGCACACCGCTGAACGCCATCAACGGCTTCTCGGAGATCATGGCCGGCGAGATGTTCGGGCCGCTGGGCGATCCGAAATACAAGGGCTACGCCGCCGACATCCTGAAGTCGGGCCAGCACCTGCTGTCGCTGATCAACGATGTGCTGGACATGGCCAAGATCGAGGCCGGCAAGCTGACGCTGCACTATGAGACCGTGTCGCTGAAGGAGGTGGTCGAAGACGCCGCCCGGCTGATGCGCGGCAAGATCGAGGAGGCGGGGCTGAACCTGCTGGTCGATGCGCCGGAGCTGCCCGAGATCGAGGCCGACTATCGCGGGCTGAAACAGGTGGTGCTGAACCTGATTTCGAACGCGGTGAAATTCACGCCCGTGGGCGGCCACATCGTCGTGGCCCTCTCACGTGACGACGACGACCGGCTGCGGGTGGCGGTCACCGACACCGGCATCGGCATCGCCGCCGAGGACCTGAAGCGGCTGGCGCGGCCGTTCGAACAGGTCGAGGGCCAACACTCCAAGACGACGCAGGGCACCGGCTTGGGTCTGGCCCTGACCAAGTCGCTGATCGAACTGCACGGCGGCATGCTGACCATCGAGAGCGAGCCGGGCCGCGGCACGACCGTGGGCTTCGACATTCCGATCCGGAGGCCGGGGCAGCCGTCGAGGACCCAGCCGGCCCCGATGCAGGCGCGGGCGGCCTGACGTCAGGCCGCCGGCGTCGCTTTCGCCGGAACGGGCTGTGGCTCGCGCCCACCCCGATCCCGGCCGGCGGCGCGGCCCCGACGGGTCAGGATTTCCGACAGAGCCCGGCGGTCATCCGGCTCCAGCGTGGCCAGCAGGGCCACGGCGTCAGCCTCAAGCCGCGCACGGCCGCGGATCTCCGCATTGCGCGACTCCTCCAGCAGCGCACGGGCCCGGACGGGGTCGAACGTCGCGGACTGTCCCATCTCCACGGCCTGACGCCGCTTCAGGCGCGCCTCCTCGAAATCCGGCCGGGCCGCGAGGGCCGAGGCCCGCATGGCAGCGCGCACCCGCTCGCGAACCGTCGGGTCAAGCTGGTCGATCAGGCGCATCGGCGAGCCCACCCGGGCCGGACGGTGCTGGGCCTCGACCTGCTGCTCGACCTGGGCGCGGGTCACGAACAGGGTCGCCCCGGCCGCGACAGCGAACAGGTTCAGCGCCACCGAGGCCGCCAGCGCAATCTTCAGGGCCTTGGGGCTCATCCGAGCACCTCCGCATCGTCCACTCCGAGCAGGGAGGCCTGGTAGAGGACCGCCTCGGCCTGGGCGTCGGCGGTCAGGTGACCGGTCATAATGACGCCTGCGAATATGCCGGCGCAGGCCGCGGCGGCCCAGCCGGCGCCGAGCGCCAGCCCCAGCCGGTCGAGCCAGCGACGCCCTTCGCGACGCGCCTTCAGGCCGGCCCCGGCGGCCGAGGCGATGACCCGGTCGCGCAGGGCCATGGATGGGTGGGCGACGCGGGAAGCCTGCAGCAGGGCGTCCGCCGCATCGGCGTCGGCGAGGGCCGGGCCGGCCACAGAGGGATCAGCCGCCGCGAACGCCTGGCCCGCCGCGCGCTCAGCCTCGGGCCAGCGCCGTGCGTCGGCACCATAGGCCGCGACCAGGGCGAGGAACCGTTCCGACGTCATCACACTCATGCTCCTTCAGCACCCGGCCGGATATCGGCCAAGGCCTGTCTCAAGGCCCGTCGTCCACGCGACAACAGGCTTTCCAGCGCGTCCACACTGACCGCCATCAGGGCCGCGGCCTCGATATTGGTCAGCTCCTGATAGTGACACAGGACAATGGCCTCGCGTTGACGGTCCGGCAGACGCGCCAAGGCCGCATCGACCCGCGCGCCCACGTCCGCCGCCAGCAGTCCCCGGTCCGGCGAAGGCCCGGTGTCCGGCTGGTCCGGCGGCGTCGCCGTGACCGTCTCGCGCCGACGCCGCAGCCGGTCGTAACAGAGGTTGAGCCCGACCCGGTGCAGCCAGGTGTCGAATTTGGCCTGCCCCGGGGTCCAGCGCGGCGCCTGTTTCCAGGCCCGCAACATGGCGTCCTGGGCCACGTCCTCGGCCTCGGCCGCATCGCCCAGCATCCGTTGAGCGAGCGCGAGCATACGGGGCAGCTTGCGCGCGACCATGGCCTGGATCGCCGCCGGGTCGCCCTGACCCACGCGACGCACCAGCTCCTCGTCGGGGTCGGCGATCAGCGCCAATCCGGCCCTCTTCCGTTGCTACCGAAAGGGTCGCCCGGTTCATGACCGCCGTCCCTGACATCATCCTTACTCCGAAGCAGACGCCGGAGGCGACGCCTGACGCGCGGCGCGACGTTCTGCCATGCGTTCACGGCGATGCTCGCGCATGGCCTGACGACCGGCCCGGCCCTCGGCGGCGGTGACGAAGCCGTCGTGATCGGCGTCGAGACGGGCGAAGGCCTGTTCGGCGCGGGTCTGGACGTCGGCGATGACGACCGGCCCGCGGGCCTCCATCCGGGCCATGCCGCGCTGACCGCGAGCGGGGCCACGCTGGGCGCGCATCGGACGGGGACCGCGATCGGCCCGGGCTTCGCGCCCGGCCTCGCGGGCGGTGTCGAACTCGGCGCGACTGACCGAGCCGTCGTCATTGGCGTCCAGCCGGTCGAAGCGGGCGTCGGCGCGGCCGGCCCTGTGGGCCTGCATCGCGGCGCGGCGTTCGTCGGCCGTCACCGAGCCGTCGCGATCGGCGTCGATGGCGGTCAGACGCTGGACGCGCTGTCCGACAAACTCGGCCTGGCTGAGGCGGCTGTCACCATCGGCGTCGGCGCGCATGGGCCGGGCCGGCGCCTGCTGGGCGATTGCGACGCCGGCCGAGGCCAGCATGAGGACGGCCAGGCCGCCGGCCAGAAGGGTCTTGTGCATCTCGTTGATCTCCATGGCCGCCTCACGCGGCCTCAGTCCCTGTCTGGAGAGTGAAACGCCGCTGTCGTCAGTCTCCGTCGCGGGGCGGCGCCAGGACGGTGTCAAACGCAGCTCGCGCGGCGGTCCGGACCTCGAGCAGCCGGGTCTTCAGGGTCTCGAAATCCGCCAGGCCCGCGGCCTCGGCGAGACGGCGGCGGAAGCCTTCGGGCTCCTGCTCCGGGTCCGGTTTGTCGTCGAAGGCAGCGCTGAGAATCTGCCCCAGCGCCTGTTGCAACCGCCAGGCCTCGGCGAGGGCGGGTTCCGCCGCGAGGGCCTCGAGGGTCGACACGGTCAACGGCCCACCGCCGGCGGCGGCCTTCAGTTGATGCACCTGGGCGACGAACTCCGCATCGACCTGACCGCCGGGCGCCAGCTTGAGGTCCCATGCCCCCTGCCCCGGCCGTTCGCGCGCCATCAGATCGCGCATACGGCGGGCGTCGGCGGCGACGTCCACGCCCGGCCGCGGTCGCCGCAGGATGGCCTCCAGCGCCGCCGTCGCGCGCGCGCCGAACGCCGGATCATCGGTCCAGACCACCCGGGCGCGGGTCAGGGCCATGAACTCCCAGGTGTCGGCCTCGGTGGCGTAATAGTCCTCGACCGCCGACAGCCGCAGCGACACCGGCCCCTTGGCCGCACCGGGCCGCAGTCGCATGTCGACCTCATAGAGGCCGCCCTCGGCCGTATGCGCCGACAGGGCCGCGATCAGCCGCTGGGTGAAGCGGGAGTAGAAGACCCCGGCGGCCCAGCCCTTGCCGTCTGACACTGCCTCGGGCGGGGCGTCGTAGAGGGTCATCAGATCGAGGTCCGAGCCGGCGGTCATTTCGCGCGACCCGGCCTTGCCCAAGGCAACGACGGCGACGGAACCGCCCGGCAGCGCCCCGCCCTGACGCACGGCCTCGGCCATGGCGGCCGGGGCCAGGGCGTCCATCACGGCGTCGGCCAGGGCGGTATAGGCCCGGCCCGCTGCCTCCGGCCCGGCGTGACCGGCCAGTGTCTGGAGCCCGATACGGAACATCTGCTCGCGATGGACGCGACGCGCGGCGTCGAGCGCGGTCTCGAAATCCGGCGCGGCCGCCGCGTCGGCCCGCATCTGGTCGACCAGACCGGAATCCTCGTCGATGGCCCGGGCGAAGCGGGCGTCCAGCATACTGTCCAGGGCGGCGGGATAGCGGCCGAGGGTGCGGGCCAGCCGGGGGGCGAAGGCCATGACGCCGACGACGAGGTCGAACAGCCTGGGCTGGGCGAGAAACAGGGCCTGGACCTGCACCCCGCTGTTGAGGCCGGCGAAGAAGACGGCGAACCGGCGGAAGGCGGCATCGGCCGCGCCGGTGTCGGCCAGCGCCGTCAGCAAGCGGGGGGCGAGCCGGGTGAACAATTCACGGCCACGGGCCGACCGGGTGGCCGGGATGCGGCCATGGTGCCAGCTGCGGATCGTGTCGGCGATCGTTCCCGGCTCGGTGAAACCCATCCGTTCCAGCGTCGCCAGGGTCTCGGGATCGTTCTCGACGCCGGTGAAGACCAGCGAACCATAGGGGGACGACAGGGACTCCTCACCCTCGAACAGCTCGCCATAGGTGCGGTTGACCCCGACCAGCAGGGCCTCGACGCCATGGTCAAAGCCCGCCAGATCGCCCTGCCCCGCCAGCGCCGCCACGGCCGCGCGGCGGGCGGGATCGGCCGGCAGGATGTGGGTCTGTTCGTCATCGAGCATCTGCACCCGGTGCTCGAGACCGCGCAGGGCCGCATAGGCGGCGGTCAGTTCGGCGCAAGCCTCCGGGCTGACATGGCCGGCGTCGCGCAGGGCGGCGAGGGCGTCGACCGTGCGCGGGCTGCGCAGGGCGGGGTCGCGACCGCCGAGGATCAACTGCTGGGTCTGGGCGAAGAACTCGATCTCGCGGATGCCACCCCGGCCCAGTTTCAGGTTGGCCCCGGCGGCGTCCATGCCTTCGCCGGTCTTGTGGACGTGGATCTGGCGCTTGATCGACTGGATGTCGAGGATGGCCGGATAGTCGAGGCTGCGGCGCCAGATGAAGGGCCTCAGCGCCTTCACGAAATCGGCGCCGGCGGCGAGGTCGCCGATCACCGGCCGGGCCTTGATGAAGGCGGCGCGCTCCCAGTTCTGGCCGACGCTTTCATAGTAGGCGAGCGCCATGGGGGCGGCGACCACGGGCGGGGTGGACGAGGGGTCCGGGCGCAGTCGCAGGTCGAAACGGAAGACATAGCCGTCGCCGGTCCGCTCCTGCATCAGGGAGGCCAGGGCGTGGGCGGCGCGGTCGCAGAATTTCTGCGGCTCGACCCCTTCGGCGAGGGCGCTCTCCAGCGCCTCCGGCTCCCAGAACAGGCTGATGTCGATGTCGGAGGAATAGTTGAGCTCGAAGGCACCGTGCTTGCCCATGGCTAGGCCGAACAGGCCGGGGATGGGACCGCGGGGATCGTCGGGCGCCGAGACCAGCTTGCCCCGCTCGCGCTGATCGTGGGCCACGGCGCGCAGGGCGGACCGGGTCGAGGCGTCGGCGAAACGGCTGAGCGCGCCGGTGATGGCGTCCAGATCCCAGACGCCGCCGAGATCGCACAGGGCCGTCAGCAGGTGCAGTTCGGCCTTGAGCCAGCGCAGCGGCGCGCGAACTTCGTCGGCACCGCCGGTCAGGGCCTCGGTGGCGGAGAGGATGGCCGCCAGCCGGTCTTTCGGTGCCGTCTCCAGCGTCAGCCGGAGCCGCTCGGGCCAGCGCCGCGCCAGACCGCCCAGATAGGGGGAGGCCGCGAAGACCGGGGCCAGCGCCGGCCAGGCGGCGTCCAGCGCGTCGCTCCAGCCGCCTTCGCGCGCCGCTTCGCCCAGGCGTTCATGGACCCGGTCAGCCGCGACCGCATCGACGAGAGGCCCGCATGGAACCAGAAGGGTGCCGAGCGGGCCGCTCATTCCGCCGCCGGCAGGACCAGGGCCACGCGCAGGCCGGGGCCGAAGCCGCCGTACTCGCCGGGGCCTTCATCCAGCAGGATGCGGCCGCCGTGGGCCTCCATCACCGCCCCGACCAGAGACAGGCCGAGACCCGAGCCCGCTTCTGTGCGGCTGTTGTCGAGGCGCACGAAGCGTTCGATGACCCGTTCGCGGTCCGCCTCGGGCACGCCGGGGCCGGTGTCGGTGACGGAGTATTCGATCTCGCCCGAAGACCGCCGGCGCGCGCGCAGCATCACCGCGCCGCCCGTCGGGGTGTATTTGATGGCGTTGTCGATGATGTTGGCCAGGGCCTGGGCGAGGAAGGGCTGGTTGCCCTCGATCATCAGACCGCGCTCGATCTCGGCGGAGAACTCCAGCCCCTTGTCCTCCGAGGCGGGCTCGTACAGCTCGGCCATGTCGGCGGCGAGATCGGCGGCGTCGAACACCTTCGGGTCCGGCGTGCGGCCGGCCGCGGACTGCAGACGGGCGATGGCGAGGACGGTGTTGAAGGTCTTGAGCAGGTTGTCGGCCTCGTCGAGCGCCAACTGGACCGCGTCGACGCCGTCGATCTTGCCCGCGTCAGCATCCATCAGCGCGACCTCGAGCTTGGCCCGCATCCGGGTCAGGGGCGAGCGCAGGTCATGGGCAATGGCGTCGCCGGCGTGGCGGATCGAGGCCATGGACCCTTCCAGCCGATCCAGCATGGTGTTCAGGCCGGAGCCCAGTTCGTCCAGTTCGTCGCCCGAGTTGCGGACCTCGGCCCGGGCCTTGAGGTCGCCCTCCTGCACCGCGGTGACGACCTTGCCGAGCCGGCCCATGGCGTGTTCGAGGTTGCGGCTGACCAGAATCCCGCCCGCCAGACCGAGCAGCAGAACGATACCCATGGCGGTCCACAGGGCCTGGGTCAGGCGCGCCAGATAGGCCTCGGTGTCGCCGAGCGACTGGCCGACGAACAGCATGCCGCCGCCCGTCAGCTGCACCTGCACGCCGCGCACCTGCGGCCGGGTGACCCGCCCCTCCACATCGGTGTCGGTGAAGGGGAAGGTGGTCCATTCCTGGGTCTCCTCCATCGCGGCGATCGGGAAGTCCGTCAGGCTGCCGGTGACCTGGCTGCCGTCGGGGTTCTTGAGCAGATAGAGGAAGGAGTTGTCGCGCAGGGTGCGGTCGATCAGCGCCCGGTTCAGGGCGTCATAGCCGCGCTCCTGGTAGATGCCGGTCAGCACCTGCATCTCGCCGCGCACGTCCCGCTCGGCCTTGGTCCGGGCCTCGGCGGCCGAGGCGAAATAGACATAGGCCAGGATGGCGCTGGCCGCCGCCGCGAACAGGGCGAGGAACAGCAGCGTCAGCCGGAAGGGCGTGCGGCGCAGGAGGGAGGGAAGCCGCATCGCGGTTGCTTACGGCTCCAGCCGGTACCCCGCCCCGCGCACCGTCTGGAGCATGGCGTGGTCGAAGCCCTTGTCGATCTTGGCGCGCAGGCGGCTGATGTGGACGTCGATGACATTGGTCTGGGGGTCGAAATGATATTCCCAGACCTTCTCCAGCAGCATGGTGCGGGTCACCGACTGGCCGGCGTGACGCATCAGGAACTCCAGCAGCTGGAACTCGCGCGGCTGGAGGTCGATCTCCTTGCCGGTGCGGTGCACGGTGCGGGCGATCAGGTTCATTTCGAGATCGCCGACCTTGAGCATGGTGGCGACGCTGCCGGTCTCGCGGCGGCGCGACAGGGCCTCGACGCGGGCGATCAGTTCGGAGAAGGCATAGGGCTTGACCAGATAGTCGTCGGCGCCGGCCTTGAGGCCCGTGACGCGGTCCTCGACCTCGCCGAGGGCGGACAGGAACAGGACCGGGGTCTGGTCGCCGTCCTTGCGCAGGGTCTCGACCATGCCGATGCCGTCCAAGCGGGGCATCATCCGGTCGACGACATAGACGTCATAGCCGCCCTTCTGGGCCTCCAGCAGGCCGAAGGCACCGTCGACGGCGTGGGTCGGCTCGTGCCCGGCTTCGGTCAGTCCCCGGACCATGGCGGTCGCGGCTTCAGCGTCGTCCTCGACCACCAGAATGCGCATGGAATCAGCCCTCAAATGCGGAATCGCCGCCGATGTTAGCGCATCGGCGGCGATGGGGGCAGTTACGGCTTATTCAGGTTTGGGAAGCGGCAGCACGATCGGCGAGTTGCCCTGCGGGGTCCAGACGATCAGGAAGACGCCCGACCGGTTGGCCCGACGCGCCGCGTCGATGGCAGCCTGAAGTTCAGCCGGTGTCCGGATCGGACCCGACCCGCTGCGCGTGATGACAAAGCCGGGCCGGAAATTCAGCTCGCCAATCGTCTCGGCGGCGGTCACCACCAGCCCGTTGACCGGGGCCGGAATGGAGTAACGCCGACGCAGGGCTTCCGACATCGGCGCCACGGTCAGGCCGCCGACGGAGGTGCCGGCCAATTCCTGCGCCGAGGGATTTTCCGAATCCTGGTCCGGTCGGGCGTTCAGTTCGGACTCGGGCGGCCGCGCGCGCACCCGGATGGACAGGTTCTGTCTGCGGCCGTCGCGCAAGACCTCAAGGCGAACGGTCTCGCCCGGGCTGACCTGACCGATGCGGCGGGTCAGATCCGTCCGGTCGCGCACGACCGTTCCGTTCAGCCGGGTGACGATGTCGCCGATCTGGACGCCGCCGGCCTCAGCCGGGCCGCCGGCGGTCAATTCACCGACGAGGGCTCCGGTGAAGTCTGCGGGAAGCCCGAGCGCTTCGATCTGATCGCGGCTGAGATTCTGGATGCCGACGCCGACGTATCCGCGCTCGATGGTCTCGCCGCGCATCAGGCGATCCGTGATCGGCTTGGCCACCGAGGCCGGAATGGCGAAGCCGATGCCGACCGAGCCGCCCGTCTGCGAGAAGATGGCCGCGTTGACGCCGATGACACGGCCGTAGATGTCGAAGGTCGGCCCGCCCGAATTGCCCTGGTTGATGGCCGCGTCGATCTGAAGATAGTCGACATAGGCGCTGTCGATGTCGCGACGGCCCTGGGCCGAAACGATGCCGGCCGTGGCCGTTCCGCCAAGCCCGAACGGGTTGCCGACCGCGATGACCCATTCGCCGACGCGAGGCTGGGCCGTCTCCTCGAAGGAGACGAACGGGAAGTCCGTGCCCTCGACCTTGATGACCGCGAGGTCGGTGTTCTCGTCGCGTCCGATCAGGCGCGCATCCATCTCGCGGCCGTCGGCCAGTTTGACGCGGATGCTGGTGGCGTCGGCGACGACGTGGTTGTTGGTGACGATGTAGCCGTTGGCCGCGATGAAGAAGCCGGAACCGGCCCCCAGGGCGGTCGCGCCCTCGCCTTCAGCCTCCTCGCCTTCTTCCCCACCGGGGCCGCCGGGCACAGGCACGGCGCCGAGGCCGGGAACCTGGATGAAGCGCTGACGCTGGGCGACCCGGGTCCTGACCTCGATCTGCACCACGGCCGGGGCGACCTGGGCGAAGATGTCGGCGAAGCTGAGCGGCGCGCCCTGCGGCGGGGCGAAGGCGAGGCCGGCACCGCCGTTGTCGGGCGAGAGGCGGCCCGTAAAGCCCGCCACGGGGCCGGCATTGGCCGAGGGCCAGTCGATGACGCCGCCGGCGGTCGCCGCGGCGGCGAAGGTCAGGCCAGCGATGGCCCCCAGCATGAATTCCTTGCGCTTCATCATAGGCGTGTCTTGCGATCCTCTCGTCGGGCGCGGAACGCCCGTTCGGCCTTGTAATATAGGGCTGCGCCCCCTTTCACCAACGCCGCGACGTCTTGAAGGGTCCGCAGTCCTTGCGAGCCTGATTCACGCTCTCGTCGGAACCGCGAAGCGATTCCTCCTCGAACGATCAGGTTCGTGCCTAGTCGTCAGACGGCTTTGCGTCAGGATCGGGGCGAACCGCCTGATCGGCGAGTATCTGCGCCAGATCGGCCTCTTCAGCGGCCGAGAGCGGTTCTGCCACGACAGAGCGTCGGCGCGCCGAGAGCCACAGGCCGCCGCCTGCCGCCAGCAGCACGGCCAGCGGCCCGAACCACAGCAGCCAGGTCCCGCCCCGCAGCGGCGGGGTGAACAGGACGAAGTCGCCGTAGCGGCGCACCAGATCGTCCCGGACCTGCTGGTCGCTGCGCCCCGCCGCGATCTGCTCGCAGACCAGGGCGCGCACGTCCGCGGCGAGGCCGGCGGGACTGTCGGCGATGGCCTCATGCTGGCAGACGACGCAGCGGATGTCGTCGAACAGGGCCTGGGCCCGCGCCTCCTGCGCCGCATCCGCCAACGGCCGGTCCGGCGTCGGCGGCGGCTCCTGTGCCGCGACCGGCGTGGCGGCAAGGAACAGGGCGGCGGCGATCAGGAGGAGGCGTTTCATGCCGCAGGCTTCCGGTTCACGCCCAGCCTGAGCCGCCGGTCCAGCAGCGAAAGCAGCCCACCCAGGGCCATGATCGCCGGGCCGAGGAAGATCAGCCGCGCCCAGGGGTTCCACCAGACGCGGACGTTCCAGGCCGGAGCACCCTCGGCCGTCTGGCCGCGCTCGCCCAGGACCACATAGACGTCGTCCAGCCCGCGGAAATCGAGCCCGACCTCGGTCGTGGTCTGGCCGCCGGTGGGGAAGAAGCGGCGTTCGGCGGTGACCGTCTTCGGCGAGCCGCCGTCGCGCAGGGTCACGGTCAATTTGCCCTGTTCCGCCAGATAGTTCGGCCCCTCGACCACGCCGACGGAGTCCAGCCTCACCGCCCATTTGCCGGCCTCGATAGTCTGTCCCGGGGCGATCGGGCGCGCGGCCTCGACGCGATAGCCCGTCTCGACCACCGCCCCGAGCACGAAGACGCCCAGCCCGGCATGGGCCAGGGTCGTGCCCCAGGCGCCGAGCGGCAGGCCCCGCGCACGACGCAGACATTCGGCCAGGGGCACGCGGAACAGCCGGAGCCGCTCGGCGACCTCGGCGAGGGCGCCGAGGATCAGCCAGGCGCCTAGACCGATGCCGGCGCCCGACAGGGCCTTCCTGGGGTCGAACGCCATCCAGCCCGCCAGCGCGATCAGGATCGCCAGGCCCGCGGCCAGGGCCAGCCGCTGGCCCACGCCCTTCAGGTCGCCGCGCTTCCACGCCAGCAGCGGCCCGGCGGGCACGATCAGGCAGGCGGCCGCCATCAGGGGCACGAAGGTCAGGGCGAAATAGGGCGGGCCGACCGAGATGGTCGCGCCGTTCGCCGCCTCGAGGATCAGCGGATAGAGGGTGCCCAGCAGGACGGTGGCGCAGGCCGCGGTGAGGAAGACGTTGTTCAGCACCAGCGCGCCCTCGCGGCTGACCGGGGCGAACATCCCCCCGCCCTTCAGCTGCGGCGCACGCCAGGCGAACAGGGCGAAGGCGGCCCCGGAGGTCGCGCCGAGGATGGCCAGCAGCATCAGGCCGCGCTCGGGATCGACGGCGAAGGCGTGGACGCTGGTCAGGACGCCCGAGCGGACGAGGAAGGCGCCCAGCATGGAGAAGGTGAAGGCCAGCAGGGCGAGGAAGGTCGTCCAGCCCGCCAGCGCGCCGCGCCGCTCGGTGACCACGGCCGAGTGCAGCAGGGCGGCACCGGCCAGCCAGGGCATGAAGCTGGCGTTCTCGACCGGGTCCCAGAACCACCAGCCGCCCCAGCCCAGCTCATAGTAGGCCCAGAAGGCACCGAGGGTGATGCCGACCGTCAGAAAGGCCCAGCTGGCCAGGGCCCAGGGCCGCACCCAGCGGCCCCAGGCCGGCCAGAAGCTGGAGTTGGCCCGCCCCTCGATCAGGGCCGCCACCGCCAGCGAGAAACAGACCGATAGCCCGACATAGCCCGCGTAGAGGAAGGGCGGGTGGAAGGCGAGCGCCGGGTCCTGCAGCAGCGGGTTCAGCGAATTGCCCTGGAACGGTGCCGGGTCCAGCCGCTCGAACGGATTGGAGGTGAAGACGGCGAAGGCGAGGAACATCACGCCGAGCAGGCCCTGCGTGGCCACGGCCGAGGTCTTGAGCCCGAACGGCAGGCCGCGCGCGCGCGTCAGGAGCGCGCCGAACCCGGTCAGGACCAGACACCACAGCACCAGCGAGCCCTCGTGGCTGCCCCAGGCCGCGGCGACCTTGTAGAGCATCGGCTTGTCGGTGTGGCTGTTGGCCGCGACATTGGCGACCGAGAAGTCGGAGGCTGCGAACGCCTGGATCAGGGCGGCAAAGGCCAGGGCCACGGCGGCCGCGCAGGCCCAGGCCGCGCCCTCCGCGGCACCGGCCAGCACCGGACTGCGGCGCAGGCGGCCGGCGACAGCCATGCCCGTCTGCAGCGTGGCCAGCGCCAGGGCCAGGATCAGGGCGAAGGCGCCCAGTTCAACGGTCACGTCGTCGGCGCTCCCGCGGCAGCCGCGCCGCCCTCGGGCCGCCACTCGCCCTTGGCCTTGAGTCGTTCCGCAACCTCGCGCGGCATGTAGTTCTCATCGTGCTTGGCCAGCACCTGGGTGGCGCGGAACGACCGGTCCGACTCGAAGCTGCCCTGGGCGACAATGCCTGCCCCTCGCGGAACAGGTCGGGCAGGTCGCCGTGATAGACGATGCGGGTGGTCGCGGCATTGTCCGTGATCGCAAAGGCGACCTCACCATCGGCCCCGCGGACCACGCTGCCCGTCTCGACCAGTCCGCCGAGGCGAATGACCCGGCCCACGGGGGCGGTCTCGGCCGTCGCCTCGGACGGCGAGAAGAAGAAGGTGACGTTGTCGCGCATGGCGTAGAGCGACAGGCCGACCGCGACCGCCAGCACCGGCGCCACCGCGGCGACCACCCACAGGCGACGACGCGCCTTCGGCGACTTGGGAAGCCAGCTCATTGCGTTTCTCCCGGCATGCGCCGTTGCAGGTCAGCCCGGCGTGGATCGGCCGGGTCGAGGGCGGCAATCAGGGGACCCCACATGGCCCGGACCATTGCTGCCTCATTGCGGGCGAGGGCGGCCTCGCCGAGGAAATAGCGCGCGCCCAGCTGGCCGGGATCGCGGCGCAGGGCCTGGGCGAAGGCGGCCTCGGCGTCGCCGCCGACCACGCCGCCGTTGGCGCGGGTCAGGCTCTCGCCCAGTCGCGCCCAGCTTTGCGCGTCGTCAGGCTGCAGGGTCAGGGCGCGGCGGAAGGCCGAGGCCGCGCCGATCGGATCGCCCGCCTCGAACCGGGCCGCGCCCAGCATGGTCAGGGCTTCGTGATCGTTGGGCCGGTCCCGCACGACCCGGGCGGCCACGGCGGCGACCTGCGGCGGCTGCAGCGTCTCCAGTTCGGTCGTCCACTGATCCACGCGGCGCTCATACGCCTGATCGGGCAGTCCGGGCGCGCCGATCCCGGCGTAGAGGCCCAGGGCCGCGACGGCCGTGGCCACGAGCCCGGCCAGCACCCAGAACCGGTCCCTTGTCCCGGCCCTGGCCGGCTCGGCCTCCCGGTCGGAGACGAGGATGCGGCGCCCGGCCTCGGCGCGGGCCGCGGTCCAGCCGGCCTCATCCAGCAGACCCCGGGCCTTGAGGCGGTCCAGCTCGGCCAGTTCAGCGGCAGCGGATATGGTCTCGTCGGCGTCCGCGCCCCGACGGGCACCGGCGAGGGCGCACAGGCCCGCGAGGGCCGTCAGAAGCGCCGTCATGATCCAGAATGCCGTCATCCCCGGCGATGTAGCCGATCACGCGGCCCGCGACGAGGCCTCGGACCCCGTTGCAGGGGCACCGGCGACCGCGGCCCGACGCCGCACCGTGCGGGCGGGTTCGTCAGCGTCGATGTGATCCAGGCAAAGCGCGGTCAGTTCGACGAGGCCGAGCGCATGGGCCTCATCCTCGGCCTCGCGTTCATTGATCATCCGCAGCGCCTGGTCGGCATAATCCGACAGCCGGGCGATCAGGGCGTCGACCAGGGTCTTGCGGTCGGACTCGCAGCCGAACGTCGAAGCCGGGCCGCGCACCGAGCCGACCAGCTGCAGCAGGCTGAGCGCAGCGTCGACCGTCGGCCCCACGACCGGGGCCGACAGCCGCGGCACCTTGCGCGTCATGCGGCCGGCGATCTGCACCCGCTCCAGCGGCAGGGCTTCTTCCACGGCCTTGTCCGCCGCACGCAACAGGCCTGACAGGCACCGGGCGATGGCCACGCGCGCATCCCGTACGGACTTGCCCCAGACGCTCTGCGGACTGAGGGTCAGGGTCACGTCCAGCTCGGCCAGCACGCTGGCGCACCAGTTCAGGTCGGCGATCACCGTCCCGACGTGGGCCAGGTCAGCCCCCGGCTTGAACGTCTCGATCTTGCGAGCACGGACATCGACGCCGGCGATCAGCCGGTCGACGAACCCGGCCAGCTCCGATTCGCTGAGGAAGCCCTCGCGCCCGGCCGAAAGCGAAGTCTGGGTGAGGATCCGCAGGATCAGCACCGCGTCATCCAGATGGGCGAACAACATTTCCAGCACGCGCTGGGCGCCGTCGACATGAACCCCGGCGCAGTCCTTGAGCAGCAGGCGCAGTTCGGCGATCTGGTCGCCGTCAGGGCGTTTGAGCCAGATCTCCAGCGACGGCAGGCCGCGCCGCCCCAGGTGGGCGAGGTCAAGGCAGGCCATCAGGTCGGCGAGCCCCTTCTGGCGCACCGCTTCATCGCCTGCAGGCGGCCAGACAAGGTCCGGCTGGTCGCGCACGACACTGGCCGCGGTCTGACAGAAGCGATCAGCCATCGCGACGCAGGTGCCCTCCTCCCCGTCCAGATGAATCAGCAGGTCAGGCTCGCGTTCACTGGCGGCGCGCCAGAGGCGGGGCAGGACATGCGCCGGAAAGGTCATGGCCGAGATGCCATCGGTCCGTTCACGGAACATCGGGAGCAGCGGCGCCAGCACCATGGCGCGACGCACCCGGTCGCGGGTCTCCTGCTCGATAATCGTCCGCAGCTCGGCGGCCCGGCCACCGCCCAGCGGCGCGACAGCGGCCGAAACCGCCCTGAGCGCAGGTTCGGGACACCGCGCCAGAAGGGCGGTGAGCGCGACGCGATGGGCGACAGAAAGGCCTGCCATACTAAAACCCCGGACCGGTCCAAGCCCGGCTTGCCAGAGTATGGCCAAGCCAGAGTTAACAAGCGCTATCCGGACAAATGAAATCAAGCCTCGGCTGCGGGCAGCTCCAGCACCACCTTCAGGCCGCCGAGTTCGCTGTCCGCCAGGGTGATCCGGCCGCCATAGGCGCGGGTCAGTTCGACCACGATGGAAAGGCCCAGGCCGGAGCCGGGCGTGGTCTCATCCATGCGGGCACCGCGTTCGAGGGCGGCTTCGCGCTGGTCCGCCGGAAGACCGGGGCCGTCGTCCTCGACCACCACCACCATCTGGCCGAGACCGGTCGGGCCGGCGGTGATCCGGACCCGGCGTTTCGCCCATTTGCAGGCGTTTTCCATCAGATTGCCGAGGATTTCCTGCAGGTCCTGGCGCTCGCCCCGGAAGCCGAGCTCGTCGGGCGCGCGCCAGTCGATCTCGACGGACTTCTCCTCGAACACCCGCTCCAGCATGACCGCCATCTCGTCCAGCACCTCGGCGATGGGCGTGCGTTCGCCCAGCAACTGGGCGCGGGCGGCGGCGCGGGCGCGGCGCAGATGGTGGTCGACCTGGGCCTTCATCACCTCGGTCTGTTTGCGGACCATGTCGGGCAGATCGCCCGTCTGCGATCCGGCCTCGGCCAGCATGACCGACAGAGGCGTCTTGAGCGCATGGGCCAGGTTACCCACGTGGGTGCGCTGGCGCTCGACCGTCTCCTGATTGTGGTCCAGCAGGCGGTTGACCTGTTCGGCCAGCGGCTGGATTTCCATCGGATAGCTGCGGGCGATGCGGGCGGCCTTGCCCTTGCGGACGTCGGCAATCTCGTTGCGGAGGCTGAACAGGGGCCGAAGACCGATCTGCACCTGAAGGAAGACGGCGATGACCAGGCCCACGCCGAGGATCAGCAGGGCGGTCCAGGTGAAGGTCGCGAACTGGCGGGTGTCGTTCTCGATATTGGTCCGGTCGATCGCGGCCATGAAGACCAGCGGCTCGGTGCGCCCCGGCAGCGACTTCAGGCTGGCGGCAACGCGCAGCGGCTGACGCAGCGGCGGACGCAGGAAGCCGGAGTCATTGAAGCTGATCGTGGCCCCATTGGCGCCGGCCAGCCGGTCGGGCAGTCCCCGCGGCACGGCCAGAGCCTCTCCGGCGAGGGAGGGCGAGCCGGCGATGAAGCGCATGCCGCCCTCCCCGTCCAGCTCGGCAACCGCCCAGTATTTTCCGGACAGGGCCCGGTTTGTCTGCGCGTCCGGGATGTCAGCGACGACGATGCCGTCAGGGCCGGCATTGGTGGCGATCACCACCTCGTCGATCGTTTCGGCCAGCACATTGCCGAGCCGTCTCAGGGCGGATTCCTGGTACTGGCTGGTCAGGGCCCAGCCGGTCATCACGAGAGCCAGCACGATCCAGGCGGAGGCCAGCCAGATCAGCCGCCGGGTCAGGCTGCGGCCCGGCCGCCCGAACCAGCGGCCCCAGGACCGGTCATCCGCCGGCGCCGCCTCGCCCCCCGCCGCTTCGGTCACGCCCCGTCGGACTCCCCGGCCAGGGGCGTCAGACGGTAGCCGAGCCCGCGCACGGTCTCGATCCGGTCAGCCCCGATCTTCTTGCGCAGCCGGCCGACGAAGACCTCGATGGTGTTGGAATCGCGGTCAAAATCCTGGTCGTAGAGGTGCTCGACCAGCTCGGTGCGACTGATCACCCGACCCTGGTGCATCATCACATAGTGCAGCAGCCGGTACTCGAGCGAGGTCAGCCGCAGCGGCTCGCCGTTGACCGTGGCGCGGGCCGCGCGCGGGTCGAGGCGCAGGCCACCGCACGACAGGGTCGCCGAGGCGATCCCCGCCGACCGGCGCAGCAGGGCGCGCAGGCGGGCCAGCAGTTCTTCGGTGTGGAAGGGCTTGGTCAGATAGTCGTCGGCGCCGGCGTCGAAGCCCGAGACCTTGTCCGACCAGGCGCCGCGCGCGGTCAGGATCAGCACGGGCGTGGTCTTGCCGTCACGGCGCCAGCGCTCCAGCACCGAGACGCCGTCGATCTTGGGCAGGCCGAGGTCCAGCACCACCACGTCATAGGGCTCGGTGTCGCCGAGGAAATGGGCCTCCTCGCCGTCCGCGGCGTGGTCGACGGCATAGCCGGCGTCGCCGAGGGCCAGCTTCAGCTGGCGCGACAGATCAACGTCATCCTCGACAAGCAAGATTCGCATTCAACGCTCTCCAACGACCCGACCCGAACGGGCGTCCACCATGATGTCGGCGACGCGCCCGCCGGGATACTCCCAGCGAACGACGATGGTGTCGCCCCGGTTACTGGCCCCCAGGAAGCGGCCCGGACGCCCGGACGAGGCGCGCTGGACCGCCTCGCCCACGCTGACGCGGGGGCGTTCGTCCTGGTCCTGCTGGCGCTCGGGCCGGTCGCCGCGCGCGCCACGGTCCTGCGCAACCGCCTGCGACAGGGGCGCGGCGGCGATCAGGGCTGCAAGCAGTATGGCGGACGGGCGGATCATGGAGAGCGGTCTAGGCCCCGGGCTCTGAACGACGGCTGAACGACCAGTCTAGACATGTTTCACCTTTCGCGCCGCCCCCCTCGCGCGCGCGGCGAGGATTTGTCGTCAAGGCCCGGCTTTCGGGGCGTGACGACGAATTCATGCCGATGAATGAAAGCTGACGCGCGCCGTTCAGATCGCGCTCAGCCGGGGAATGGTCATCTCACATCAACGCCGGCCACCCGGTCAGCGTGGAAACCGCCAAGGAGACGACAGATGAAGAAGTTCCTCATCCCCGCCATCGCCCTGGCCGCGGCGTCCGTCGCGGTCC